>JGI10211J34971_10000101_pt1 | contig 63874 bp, 65 predicted proteins | sample Etolagsediment_FD_34971 | JGI IMG/M metagenome (IMG submission 34971) | reverse complement strand
ATGAAATACATCCATGTATTTCACCCCGCTGGGGCTGCGCTGCCGCGCGTTCAAAATCGCTCCCGGCGATTTTGTCGAACTCCGGAGTTCTCACCTACCCCAACTTGCCATCCATAAAAAAACCCGCTGGTAGCGGGTTCTTTTATGGATGGCGCGCTGGGAGAGATTATGAAATACATCCATGTATTTCACCCCGCTGGGGCTGCGCTGCCGCGCGTTCAAAATCGCTCCCGGCGATTTTGTCGAACTCCGGAGTTCTCACCTACCCCCAACTTGCCACCCATAAAAAAACCCGCTGATCGCGGGTTCTTTTATGGATGGCGCGCTGGGAGAGATTCGAACTCCCGACCACCTGGTTCGTAGCCAGGTACTCTATCCAACTGAGCTACCAGCGCCTGATTTGAAAGAGCCGAGATTTTACGGATTTTGTCAGCCCTTTACCAGCCCTTTTTATCATCGGGCAACAGAACTTTTACGGCATGGTTATTCCTGGGTCAGCGGCAAACTACTCGTCCATGCCGTAATCTTCATACGACAGATTTTCGAACCGTGTGTACTTACCCAGGAAGGCCAGCTTGACCGCGCCGATCGGGCCGTTACGTTGTTTGCGGATGAGAATCTCAGCGGTGCCTTTATCCGCGCTATCCGGGTTATAGACCTCGTCTCGGTAAATAAACAGGATCACATCAGCGTCCTGCTCGATACCACCCGATTCCCGCAGATCGGACATCACGGGTCGTTTGTCCGGGCGCTGCTCGACACTGCGATTCAACTGCGACAAGGCAATGATCGGTACATTCAGTTCCTTGGCCAGGGCCTTAAGATTCCGGCTGATTTCCGCGATCTCGGTGGCGCGATTTTCGCTTGAGCTACCGATCTGCATCAGCTGCAGATAATCGATGATCACCAGGTCCAGGCCATGCTCGCGTTTGAGACGGCGGGTACGTGCGCGCAATTCGGTCGGCGACAGCGCAGGTGTGTCATCAATGAACAACTTCGCTTTCGACAACATGGCCACCGATGACGTCAGCCGGGGCCAGTCCTGTTCCTGCAGATTGCCGGTGCGCAGGTTATGCTGGTCGATCCGTCCCAATGACGACATCATGCGCATGGCCAGTTGTTCGCCCGGCATTTCCATACTGAATACCGCAACCGCGCGCTCGCCACTGACTGCAGCATTTTCAGCCAGATTCATGGCAAAGGTGGTTTTACCCATCGAGGGCCGTCCAGCAACGATGATCAAATCCGAATTTTGCAGACCCGACGTCATTTCATCGAAACGGGAAAAACCACTGCTGATACCGGTGAGCGCATCATCACTTTTGTACAACTCCTCAACCTTTTCCACGGCCCTGGTCAGCAGTGTTTTGATATCCTCGAAGCCCTGACGCTGCCCCGCGCCCTGTTCGGCGATCTGAAACACCAGGCGCTCGGCCTCGTCGACAAGATCCTTGCTATTACGCCCATCGCTGTTATAAGCCGAGTTGGCTATCTCGTGGCCGACCTGTATGAGATTACGCAGTACCGAGTACTCGCGAACGATGTCGGCATAAGCCTTTACGTTGACCGCAGTCGGTGTGTCATTGGCGAGTATGCCCAGATAGGCCAAGCCGCCAATTTCGTCGAGTTGGTTGCGCTTTTCCAACCAGTCGGAAATCGTCACCACGTCATAGGGTTTGTCCTGATTGGACAGGTCCGCGATGGCGCGGAAAATCAATGCATGATCGTGGCGATAGAAGTCGTTTTCATTGACGATATCGGCCACTGTTTCCCAGGCCTGGTTATCGAGCATCAGGCCACCCAGAACCGATTGCTCGGCCTCCATCGAATGCGGAGGTACCTTGAGGTCTTCAACTCGCTTGCTGAGTTCGGCTACTCGGGAGACTATTTCGGACACGATTGGTATTTTCGTCTTAGTTCAGAACGCAAAACGGGCTGTCCGTGGACAGCCCGTACATGCTATCAAAACCGGCTTTCGATGCGGAATTGATTCTCACTATAACCGGCGAGAATCAAGCAGCATTGCGGCGATTACTCTTCACCCACAACATTGAGGGTGATAGTGACATCGACATCGGTGTGCAGATGCAAAGAAATTTCGTGCTCACCCGTAGTGCGCAGGGCGCCTTCCGGAAGACGAACTTCACGCTTCTCGATCTCACAGCCTGCGGCGGTCACTGCATCAGCGATATCAGCAGTGCCGATGGAGCCGAACAGTTTGCCTTCGCTGCCCACCTTGGCAGTGATAACAACCTCACTCATGGCTTCGAGCGCGGTCTTGCGAGCTTCCGCAGCCGCCCTGGCGTCGGCGGCGGCTTTTTCCAGTTCAGCCTTGATCTTTTCGAATTCAGCCAGATTTTCGGCGGTAGCCGGTTTGGCCTTGCCACCGGGCAGCAGGTAATTACGCGCAAAACCCGCCTTGACGTTGACCTTGTCACCCAGCGAACCCAGGTTTTCGATATTTTCCAACAGGATAACTTCCACGGAACAATCCTCTCTCTAATCTAATCAGTTTCTCCAGGCTGACTTCGCAATCTTGCGCGGAAATCGACCCAGTTATCGACAATCCCCAGCAAAGCGACCAAAGCCACCGTCTGAGGCACAAACATCATCATTGCATACAACACAAACAGCCAGACTTTTGCTTTGCGTAGACGAGCCCACTTGTGTGCAATAGCCAGCCCCTGAAATACGAACGCAGCGACCATTACCATGGCCAGCGCAATCAGCACGTCCTGCTGCAGTAACAGACTCGCAGCAATCACCATAATCGCCAGTCCGGCAGCGCTTTTACCCAGGCTAATTGAGTAAAATTCGCTGCGATGAGCATCCGAGTCCGCCAGCCTGGCCTGAAACCAGCGAGACACCATCAGGGTTGCGACATAGGTACTGTACATGACCGCCACCACGAGTACTGTCATCCAGTGCACCATGTTGCGTAACACGGCTTCCAGTTGCTGCTGGGTTTCGACGTCCTGCTGCTCCATGCCGGCGAACACCTGGCGCAGGTACTGCAACCAGATCTGCTCAGAGTCGGGCCACAGCAAAAACTGGACAATCACGACCAGCAGCGCCAGCCCGGCCCCTGCCAGCACGGTGAAAGACAGTGACGCCGTGCGCCGCAATAGTTCGGCCATAATCACCATCGGTAACCACTGGACCAGACCAATGGTGACGCCTAGAACGGGCGATCGAGTGATCAGATAACTCACCAACGTAATACCGACGACGGATACAAATATCACCCAGGCCCCTGGTCTGAGACCCTGGGTCAGAATAACCAGGCCGATTATGGCACCGCTGATTACGGATATCAGCGGTATAAACAGCGAAAGCACGGCGAGCACGCCGGCCACCGTCGCCGCGTGGAACGGACCTTTCAGGGCATATCTGGCTATTGCTAACACAATATGTCCTGATCGCGATCAGGCTAGATCGAATTAATGCTGATCGGTATACGGCAACAACGACAGGAAACGGGCGCGCTTGATCGCGGCCGCCAACTGACGCTGATACTTGGCCTTGGTGCCGGTCACACGGCTTGGTACGATCTTACCGGTTTCGGTGATGTACTCTTTGAGTGTTTCCAGATCCTTGTAATCGATCTCATCAATGCCTTCGGCGGTGAATTTGCAAAATCTTTTACGACGAAAATAACGTGACATCAGGCGTCTCCTTCGATCGCGGTTTCAGAATCGGCATCATCAGCTTTGGCCTCGTCGGCTTCAGCATCATCGGCATCGTTTCGGTCGTCCGAACTGCGTGCCGGTTTGCGCTCGGATTTGGCGGACTCTTCTCTCTCCACGGCCTTCATCATTGGCGATTTTTCGCTGACCGGGCCCTTCATGGACAGGGTCAGATGACGCAGAACGGCATCGTTGAAACGGAAAATCGATTCGAGTTCGTCGAGTACCTCTTTCGAGCATTCGACGTTCATCAGCACGTAATGCGCCTTGTGAATCTTCTTGATAGGGAATTCAAGCTGGCGACGGCCCCAGTCTTCTTCACGGTGAACTGCGCCACCCGAGGCCGTGATCATATTGCGATAGCGCTCCACCATGGCGGGGACCTGCTCGCTCTGGTCCGGATGAACCAGGAAAACGATTTCGTAATGTCTCATAACATCCTCTTGGATAGAGCCCCCCATGTACGAATCACGGTGGAGCGAGAAGTTAAAAAGGAGCGCGGATTGTACAGGACTCAATCATCTGTCGCAAGGCAAAATAATCGCGAAAAAATCGATCTGGCGCGCCACTCCAACGCAATCGGGGCACATGTATCGGCATTGCTTGATCCGCTGGAGCCAACCTGTGTCGCGCCATCGAATACGTTTAGCGCTTACCAGTTCCTCAGTTGTCGGCTTATCTCATAAAGGCAGACCCCTGCCGCGACCGACACATTGAGACTTTCGACGCTGCCTAACATGGGCAAACGCACAAGAAAATCGCAGGCTTCGGCCGTTTTGCGCCGCATACCATCCCCTTCACCCCCCATGACAAGCGCGACGGGTCCTTTCAATTTTTCATCGTACAGCGTTGTGTGTGCAGCGCCCGTGGTACCAACAAGCCAAACACCGGCGTCCTTAAGTTCGTTCAACGCGCGCGACAGATTGGTCACCGTGATAAGCGGCACTGATTCCGCCCCCCCAGCAGAAACCTTTCTCACCACCGGCGTCAGGCCGCTGGCTCGATCTCTGGGCACGATCACCGCACGCACGCCGACCGCGTCCGATGTACGCAGGCAGGCGCCCAGATTATGCGGGTCCTGCACACCATCCAGCACCAGAAATACATCGTCGCTGGCGACCGATTGCAGCAACTCGCTGAGGCTGACCGCGTGATGCGCGCTGGCATGCAGTGAGACTACACAGCCCTGATGCTTGTCACTGCCACACAGTGACGTCAATTCATCACGCTGCCGTTTTTCGATGCGCAGGCCTTTTTGATTTGCCAGGCTGACAAGCTGCTGCAAGCGCGGGTTCTTGCCATCCACGCAAAACAGACACTGGCAATCGTCGATAGACAACTGCAATGCCTTTTTAACCGCATGCAGACCGTATACATACAGATCACTCATTTACGTTTTTTCTTTCCGCCTTTGTGATCCCGTTTGTTTTTTTTGTGGCCGGTCTTAACCGACTCATTGTCTTCCACGAAGCGTGCGGACTCGCTACGCACCAGGTCGAAATCGATCTTACGTTCATCCATGTCGACGCGCGCTACCTGAACGGTCACGGAATCACCCAATTGATAGATTCGACCTGTTTGCTCACCCACCAAGCGGTGATGGACCGCATCAAAATGGTAATAGTCTCGCTTCAGCGATGTTACATGCACCAGACCGTCGATCAGCAGGTCCTTTATTTGCACAAAAAGGCCAAAACCTGTGACCGATGTGACAAGTCCTTCAAACTCCTGACCCACGTGTTTCTGCAGGTAATCACATTTCAGCCAGTCGGCTGCATCACGCGTGGCCAGATCGGCTCGCCGCTCGTACAGCGAGCAGGATTCACCCAGCGCCAGCATGGCGTTATGATCGTAAACATAATCCTGGGCATGCCCACCCTTTAAAAGATGCCGGATTGCCCGGTGTACCAACAAGTCGGGATAACGTCTGATCGGTGAAGTGAAATGCGCATAATCTTTCAGCGCAAGTCCGAAATGGCCGGTTTTGATATCCGGGCTATAACTCGCCTGCAACAGTGAACGCAACATGACCGTCTGAATCATCTCGAACTCGGGCCGCTTGCGAACCTGCTCCAACGCCTCGGCATAATGCTGAGGCTGGAGGTCACCCGCTTTCATCTTGACACCATAGACCGACAGAAATTCAAGCAATCCCGCGACCTTATCTGGATTGGGGCCTTCGTGTATTCGGAACAAGGCCGGTATCTTGTGCTTCTTGAGGTACTTCGCTGCACATATATTGGCTGCAATCATGCATTCCTCAATCAACAGGTGCGCTTCATTGCGTTCGTACGGGTGGATATTTTCAATCTTACGCTGATCGTTATATTCGAACACGACCTCAAGCGTATCGAACTCAATGGCGTGACGTTTACGCCGCGCTTTGGCCAGCGATTGATATACCAGCTTCAGTGTCTGTAAATCGTGCCGTAGTGGTTCGCAAACCGGGTCATCCTTGCCATCGAACAGAAAGGCGGCAACCTGGTCGTAAATCAGGCGCGCCTTGGAGTGGATAATCGCTTCATGGAAGCTGTAATTGAGCACTGATCCACCGGGGTCGACTATCATCTCGCAGACCATGACAAGACGATCAACCCTTGGATTCAGCGAACACAGGCCATTCGACAATACCTCGGGCAGCATGGGAATGACTTCACCGGGAAAATAAACCGAGGTGCCGCGCTGTACCGCCTCGCGATCGATGGCGCTGTCCTTGTGCACATAATGGGAGACATCGGCGATGGCGACCCACAGGCGAAAGCCCTGCTCACAGGGCTCGCAGAAAACCGCATCATCGAAATCTCTTGCATCCGCGCCATCGATGGTAACAAATGGCCTGGCGCGCAGGTCCAGCCGTCCCTTTTTATCGGCTTCATCGACCTCTGCGGGGATGGCATGCACCTGATGCAATACCTCGTCATTCCAGTCATGTGGAATGTTGTGCGTGTTAAGTGCAATGGTGACCTCCATGCCAGGCGCGTTTTCTTTGCCCAGCACGGTTTCGATCATGCCAATTGCCTGATGATGAATATCCGGGTATTCAATGATACGCACAAGCACGATTTCGCCCTGTTTGGCCGGGTGATCGTAGTCTTCGCTTAACAGGATATCTTCGTGGATGCGCTTGTCATCGGGTATGACGAAATGGATACCCTTTTCGCGGTAATAACGCCCGACCACCGACTGATGGGCACGTTCCAGAACCGCGATGACATGGCCTTCATCTCGCTCGCGACGCGGATCATAACCCGTGATCTTGACCGCCGCGCGGTCACCATTCATCAGCTTGCGCATCTCGCGCGCGGGCAGGAAGATGTCCTTACCGCCCGACTCAGGTGTTAGAAAGCCAAATCCATCCTGATGCGCCTGAACACGGCCCTTCTTCAGGTCCATATGATCAAAGCTTAGAAAACCACCGCGCCGGTTACAGAATAGCTGTCCATCGCGGCACATCGCCTTAAGGCGCCGTCGCACCCCTTCAATGTCATCATCGTTTTCATAACCGAGCATCTCAACAATGTGCTCGAGGCTGATCGGCGCCGTCTGTCCATTCACCAGGTCGAGCAGGTATTCCCGGCTGGCAACGGGACGGTCATAGTTAGCGGCTTCGCGTTCGTGGTGGGGGTCTTTAATCAAAATTATGCTTCGCAGGATTTAGTCGGAGCTGCAGTATATAGAAAGGCCGATAATCTCACACCCGCTTATTGACATTTCAATATCGTGGTGTATATTTCGCGTCCTCACCTTGCCCAGGTGGCGGAATTGGTAGACGCGCTAGCTTCAGGTGCTAGTTTCCTAACGGAAGTGGAGGTTCAAGTCCTCTCCTGGGCACCACTTCTCTCTCGCTAAAAAACTCCCGAGCCCCGTCCAGCCCAAACCGGCCATTGGTTTTTTATTGTTCATTTGTAAGCAGAAAAGAAAGAATCGAACGGTTTGTCAGGAAGGCTAAAGTCTGGAAGAAAAAAGAGGCCTGGCAAAGTTCACTGAATGTTACTGCACTCCAGTTCTGGCCAGACCTCTTGGAGAGGAAACCCTCTCGTCATCCAATGTATAGTCCAGCCAGGGGGCCATGTAAATCTATTCCCGCTGCCAGCGTGCAGATACACGACCTGAATCACAGCTTTACATTCGATCGTTATCCGGGCTTTGACTAAGCCCCGCCGAATGCCTATATTTCATGGTTGATCCCATTCATCTTATTCGCGTTCGCGATTCACCTTGAGTTTTTTCAGGCACAGGTTTTGCGCGGCAATCTCATCGAGCAGATCCTTCGGCGCTTTTGACATTCCATATCGCTCCGCCAGTTGTGTCAGCTTCTCGAGATTCTTTTTCAGGCGAATTTCATCCACCGCCAGACTAAATCGGTCAAGTGACGGCATGCGATAGGTCGGATTCAGGTTTTTTATCATCTGGCTCATGTTTTCCTCTCGGTGTTCAGGTGGCCTGAGTATCTTTATAGGCTTTCTCTCCGGCAACCACGGTGAATGATTACCTCGGCCGTGGTGAAAAATTCACACCTCGGCCCCGACTTGATGTGGCTCAACAGCCAAGACCAAGCAACAGTACGTCAACTTCCTGCGTTTGCTAGAATGAATACGAGGTGATTCACGCTATGCGTATACGTACATTAATTATCACAGCTATGGTTCTGGTGCTTGCCATCGGGGCCGCGTTCTGGACAAAACGCAGCAAGCCTATCCCGGTTAGTCTGGTCGAGGTAGAGATCGGCGAGGTTCAACGCACCGTCACCAATACGCGGGCAGGCACACTGAATGCCTGTCGTCGCGCGCGCCTGTCACCCTCCATTGGCGGCCAAATCGCCAATCTTCCGGTGCGCGAAGGGGAAGCTGTCAAGCAAGGGCAGATTCTGTTCGAGATCTGGAATGATGACTTACAGGCACAACTCAAACTGGCCCACTCGGAGATGAGCGCCGCCCGCGCCCTGCGTGATCAGTCATGCATTCAGGCTGACACCGCTGAACGCGAATCTCGACGCCTCAAGGAGCTATTGGCGCAGCGCCTGGCGTCAAGCGAAAGCGCCGACAAGGCCGATGGCCTGGCGCGCGCTAACCGCGCTGCCTGTGCAGCGGCAACAGCCAACACGGACATCGCTGGCGCCAAGATAGATGTCGCCCTGGCGGCACTGGCGCGCACCCGACTGGTCGCCCCGTTCGATGGAACCATTGCCGAAGTCAACGGTGAACTGGGTGAATACGTCACTCCATCGCCTGTCGGCATTCCCACTCCCCCAGCCATTGATCTGATCGACACCAGTTGCCTGTATATCAGCGCCCCGATCGACGAGGTGGATTCGCCCGAGATTCGCGCAGGCATGACCGCGCGAATCTCGCTGGACGCATTTTCCGGACAGTTTTTTTCCGGCCAGGTACGGCGGGTCGCGCCTTATGTGCTGGACAAGGAAAAGCAGGCGCGCACGGTAGATGTCGAAGTCGATTTTCTGTCCGGCCAAAGCGAGGCCAACCTGTTACCCGGCTACACGGCTGACATCGAGGTAATCATCAATGCGCACCCGCAAGTGATCCGCATACCCACCGAGGCGCTGGCCGAGGGCAACCACGTGTTCGTATACAACACGGATTATTCAAGCGTTAGCAAAGTGTCGGTCAAAACGGGGCTTAGTAACTGGCAACATACCGAGATTACCGAGGGTTTGCAGGCTGGACAGCGCATCGTGACCCGCATCGACCGCGACGAGCTCGCCGATGGCGCGCTGGTAAAGCCGGAGCACCCGTGATCCGCCTGGAACACATCCAACGCGATTTTCGCGTGGGGGAACAAACAGTGCATGCGCTGAACGACATCAATCTGGATGTAGATCAGGGTGCATATATCTCGGTCATGGGGCCTTCCGGTTCGGGTAAATCAACCCTGCTCAACATGATTGGCCTGCTGGATCAGCCGACCGCCGGTCGTTACCTGCTGGAACAACAGGACGTGACCGAGATGGATGAAGCCAAGCAGGCGCAGACCCGTAACCGGTACATTGGATTTGTGTTTCAGGCCTTTCACCTGGTGCCACGATTAACGGCCGCAGAAAACATCGAATTGCCATTGGTGCTGGCCGGCATTGAGCCGCAACAACGCCAGGTTCGGGTCGCTCAGGCTTTACAGGAGATGAAGTTAGACAACCGCGCCACTCACAAACCCGATCAATTATCAGGTGGCCAACGGCAACGGGTCGCTATCGCCCGCGCCACCATCACCCAGCCAAAGATATTGCTGGCCGATGAACCTACCGGCAATCTGGATCAAAAGTCTGGCTTTGATGTTATTCAGACACTCGAATCGCTGAACGAGCGCGGTATCACATTGATCGTGGTCACCCATGACAATGAGCTGGGACAACGCGCAGCGCGCTTGATCCGCATGGTCGATGGCCAGATTGTGGCATCGCAATGACATCGAGCTTTTGGTCAATGTTCCGGAACCGCAGCCAGCGCAAGTCGATTTCGCTACAACCTTCGTGATGTAGACATGCGAACCCGCGACGCCATACGCTTTTCCTGGAACGCGCTGACAGGGCACAAGGCACGCTCGGCATTGATCTTGCTCGCGATCAGCATTGGCGTGGCATCCGTTCTGCTCCTCACATCCCTCGGCGAAGGCGCCCGACGTTACGTCAACGGCGAATTCAGTTCACTTGGCACCCATCTGGTCATCGTCATGCCCGGGCGTAATGAAACGAGCGGTGTCGGCCTCGGTAACATGATGGGCATCACCCCACGCGATCTAACTCTGGAAGACGCCCACGCTCTGACCCGACACCATTCGGTACGGCGGGTGGCACCACTCACCGTTGGCGCCGTCGAGGCGTCCTGGCAAAACCGCAAACGCGAAGTGACCCTGCTAGGGTCGACCAGCGAACTCATTCATGTTCGTCGCTGGACGCTGGCCTCGGGGTCGTTTCTTCCGCAAGACGACTGGGCGCGAGCCACCCCGGTTTGTGTCATCGGAAAAAAGATTCGGGATGAGCTGTTTGGCGCGCGATCAGCGATCGGGCAATGGTTACGTCTCGGTGAAAACCGCTACCGGGTTATCGGCATCATGTCATCCGAGGGGCGCAGCATTGGCATCGATGTTGAAAACACCGTGATCATACCCGTGGCATCGGCCCAGATACTGCTGAATAGCTCGTCACTGTTTCGTATCCTGATCGAAAGCGTAAGTCGCGAGGCGATGCAGGACAGCATCAGATTCGCCACGGCAACGATCAAACAGCGCCATCACGGCGAAGAAGATGTCACCGTCATCACCCAGGACGCGGTGCTGCAAACCTTTGACCGTATTCTGTCCACGCTGACCTATGGCATAGGCGGAATTGCCGCGATCAGCCTTGTAGTCGCCGGCATCCTGATCATGAATGTCATGCTCGTGGCCATAAGCCAGCGCAAATCAGAGATCGGACTACTCAAGGCTCTGGGCGCCTCGCAGCGGGAGATTCTCGGCCTGATGCTGGCCGAGGCGCTACTGTTGTCGGTATTGGGGGCATTGCTTGGGTTCGCCATCGGTCTGGCCGGTAGTTGGGGCATCCGCCAGGCGCTGCCCGACCTACAGGCCGTGCCGCCGCTGTGGGCTGTCCTGGCTTCATTCATCGTCGCCCTCGCCAGTGGTCTGCTATTCAGCCTGCTACCTGCACACCGTGCCGCCTCACTCGACCCAGTGCAGGCGTTACAGGGGCGTTGACATGTTAACCACCGATTTCATTCGTCTCACCAACAGCTCTCTGATAACGCATCGGATGCGCAGTTTTTTGACCATGCTGGGCATTGCCATTGGGATCACTGCCGTGGTGCTACTGACCTCGATTGGCGAGGGAATTCATCGTTTTATCCTGCAGGAGTTCACCCAGTTTGGCACCACGCTGGTTGCCATCAATCCAGGCAAAACCGAAACCATGGGCATGTCGATGGGGGTATTTGGCAGCGAACGTCCGCTCTCGATTGAGGATTCCGAGGCCCTGCAGCGCCTGCCGCAGGTGCAGTCGGTGGTAGGCATCATTCAGGGCAATGCTGAGGTCGAAGCGGCCCGGCGCAGCCGACGGGTGACTATCTACGGCACGGGTTCAGCGTTCCCAGAAACATTTAACATGCCCATTGCTCTGGGCCGATTTCTACCCGATGACGACCCGGTGGCGCCGCGTCCATTAGCCGTTCTCGGCAGCAAGGTCAGGCAGGAATTGTTCGGCCACACGAACCCGATTGGGCAAAAGCTGCGCGTGGGCGGCGAGGCCTACCGAATCGTTGGCGTCATGCACAGCAAGGGTCAAGTGCTCGGTTTCGATCTCGACGATACGGTGTATATACCGCTGGCCAGTGGCCTTGCCATGTTCAACCGTGAAGGATTGATGGAAATCGACGTGTTGTACCGCGAGGGCGCCGAGGAGCAACGCATTGTGGCAAGCATTCGAAAACTGTTGATTGCCCGCCACAGCCGTGAGGACTTTACTATCACGACCCAACAGCAGATGCTCGATGTCATGGGTTCGATCCTCGATGTACTAACATTGGCGATTGCAGGGATTGGTGCAATATCGCTGTTTGTCGGAGCTATCGGCATCGTCACCATCATGACCATTAGCGTCAGCGAACGACGCGCCGAGATTGGACTGTTACGTGCCCTGGGTGCAACCCACAATCAAGTGATGGGACTGTTTCTGGGCGAGGCCGTCGTTTTGTCGGCTCTGGGTGGCCTGGCAGGACTCTTGCTCGGCATGCTGATCGCACACAGCATGCCCCTGTTTTTTCCACAGATCCCGGTGCATACGCCCTGGTTGTATGTGCTGCTTGCCGAAGCCTCGGCAGTCATCATCGGTCTTGCCGCGGGCGTCATTCCGGCTCGTCAGGCCGCCCGACTCAACCCGGTCGAAGCGCTACGCGATGAATGATTCGCCGAATGGCCTTAATGCCTGGAATTCATTCTATCGACAAACGCCATACCCACGGCGGACAAAACGAAAACGATGTGAATGATCACGTACCACTTCAACTTTTCGTTGTCGATCATCTCGGCATCCATAAATTTTTTCAACAGATGGATCGAGGAAATGGCCACAATGGATGCGGCGACCTTTTGTTTCAAACTGCCCGAATCCAGCTTGCCCAGCCAGGATAATTTATCAGTCTTTTCATTGAGATCTATAGACGAAACGAAATTTTCATAACCGCTGAACATCACCATCACCAGCAACCCGCCAACCAGCGCCAGATCAATCAATGACAGCACGACCAGCACCAGATCGGCCTCGCTCGAAGAGAAAACCAGCGGAAAAATATGTACGACTTCCTGAAAAAATTTCAGTGTCAATAACACAAGACCCAACGACAAACCGATATAGATCGGCGCGAGCAACCAGCGGCTGGCATAAAAAACAGACTCAACGAAACGTTCCATGGACAATCCCGGGCAGATCAAAAACCGCCAGATTCTAGCAGAAAGTCGGCACCGGATCAGAATGACTCAGTCGATGATAACCAGATCATCCACCCGGACGCGATCGAAAAACTCGATGACATCGGCATTACGCAAGCGCACACAACCCATCGAGGCCGGCGCTCCGATGTGCGCCTCATCCGGCGTGCCGTGCACATAGATATAACGATCATGGCTATCCACGTCACCACCACGATTATGACCCGGTTCCAGGCCATCCAGCCACACAATGCGGGTCGTGATGAAATCACCCTCACCATCGTAGTGTTCCGGCAAACACAACTCATCGACCGGCACCCGGCCACGAAATACCCGGCCAAATGACTCGCCTTCGCCGATCTTCTGAGCGATTCGATGAATACCCGTGGGGGTTTGATAACTGCCCACTTGTTGACCCGGACCATGGCGTGACGTCGACACGGCGCAGTTCATGGCAAGCGTGTTATCGGGGTTGAACAAGAGCAATTGCTGTTGTGCGCTGTCGATATAGATTAGCGCGCGCTGCTCCGGATTCGCCGGCAACAAATCCGCATTCGCTGCGGCCAGGCGTTTTCGCAGCGCGTCCGGAGACATTATTATCGGTTGTTATGCAGATCCATACCGACCACCGCAGACAGCATGTCCTCAGTCTTCTGCTTCGCAGAGTCATTGCGGGTCGCCTGAATGCGTTGCAGATAATCGGTGCTGATATTATTGGTGACATAACGGCCGTTAAAACAGGAGCAATCGAATTCCTCAATCGATGAATTGCCTTTTTTAACCGCAGCAATCAAATCGTCCAGATCCTGGTAAATCATCCAGTCGGCGCCTATCAGTTCGCCAACTTCGTCGTCGGTGCGGTTATGTGCGATCAGTTCATCGACAGCGGGCATGTCAATGCCATAGACATTGGGAAAGCGCACGGCGGGCGCGGCCGAAGCCATATAAACCTTCCTTGCACCGGCCTCGCGTGCCATCTGAATGATCTGTTTGGAGGTCGTGCCACGCACGATAGAGTCATCTACCAGTAACACGTTCTTGCCCTTGAATTCGATATCGATGGCATTCAGTTTACGTCGTACCGAACGCTTACGCATGGTCTGTCCCGGCATAATGAAGGTGCGGCCGATGTAGCGGTTCTTGATAAAACCTTCGCGAAACTTGACGTTAAGGTGATACGCCAACTCCATTGCCGACGGACGACTGGTATCGGGGATCGGTATAACCACGTCGATGTCATGATCCGGGCGTTCGCGCAAAATCTTGTTGGCCAGCTTGACGCCCATCCGCAGGCGCGCCTTGTAAACATAGATGTCGTCAATGACAGAATCCGGTCGCGCCATGTATACATGTTCGAAGATGCACGGAGCCAGTCGGCTGTTTTCCGCACACTGACGTGAATGCACGTTGCCATCGACATCGATATAGATCGCTTCACCCGGCTTGAGATCGGCAATGAGTTCAAAACCCGACGTTTGCAGGGCGACCGATTCAGAGGCAACCATGTATTCGGCACCAAGTTCGGTTTCGCGTTTTCCGTAGACCAGCGGTCGAATACCGAACGGATCACGGAACGCCAGGATGCCACGGCCGGTGATCATGGCAACCACCGCGTAAGCACCCTCGATACGACGATGGGTGGCCGCCACGGCCTCAAACAAATCATCGACGCGCAGGGTCAGTTCACCGGTCTTGGCCAGTTCATGCGCCAGCACATTGAGCAACACCTCGGAATCCGACTCGGTATTGATATGCCGACGATCTTCGGTGTAGAGATCGGCCTTGAGGTGGTCGACATTGGTCAGGTTGCCGTTATGCGCCAGCGAGATGCCGTAGGGCGAATTGACATAGAATGGCTGAGCCTCCGCCGAGGTGGAGCAACCGGCAGTCGGGTAGCGAACATGTCCAATGCCCATACTGCCCAGTAACTTGACCATGTGTCGGGTATGAAAGACATCACTGACCTGGCCATTATCCTTGCGCAAATGCAGCTTTTTGCTGTCACAGGTCACCATACCGGCAGAATCCTGCCCACGATGCTGCAGGACCAACAGGCTATCGTAGATCAACTGGGCGACCGACTGGCGGCCGACAATACCGACGATTCCACACATGGCTTACATACTCTGGGGTTAGAATGAAAAACGTTTAGCGACATCCTCGGGCATGAAATCCTTGATCCACAACGCAACGCGCATGAAGTGCTCAACGAGCGAGGATTCCTGCCACCAACTCTCCTGGGGCATCGGGGTGAGCCCGGCAAACAGGACGACCATGGCAACGATGAGCACACCGCGCGCCACACCGAAGATGACACCCAGTAACTTGTCCGTACCGCTCAGCCCGGTCTTGGAAACGAGCTGTCCGATCATGAAATTGATAATGGCGCCAACGATCAGGGTGCCGATGAACAGGCTGGCAAAACCGGCGGCCTGGGCAATGGTTGGCGATTCGATATACGGCTTCAGCAACTCGGCCACCACAAGGTAGTAACTCAATGCGAGAAAACCAGCGGCAAGCCAGGTGGCCAGTGACACCGACTCTTTGACAAAGCCGCGCACAAGGCTGATCAACGACGAGAGCACGATCACAGCAATGATCGCAATATCAAACCATCCCATTCAAAGTTCCTGTGGTTCAGCAAAAGGTTTCTGCCCGAAGGCGAGCGCGGATTTTATCATGATCAAATTTCGCCAGCTAAAGCATTTACGTCATTTTTCGTATTTCATCAGGATCGAACGTATATTGTGTTTTGCACGTAACTTGTTGCGCACCACATTAGCCTTGTCGCGGGTCAGAAACGGGCCGATTCGTACGCGGTATCGAAGCTGCCCCTGATGTTGATATTTCTCGATGAAGACCGCGCCAAGCCTTGACTTGCGGATATCATCACGCTGTTTGTAGGCCTTGTCCTTTTCCTGAAAACTACCGGTCTGAACCACCCATAACTGCCCACCCGCGCGGGGGTCTGGCGTGTCGGGCTGGTCGTCGGCTGGCTGCTCGGTTTTGACCTCAACGGGTTGCAGTTTTGGGGCATTCTGGCGCGCCGGAGGTTTCTCATCCACAACGGGTTCTGCCTGTACGGCAACGTTGGGCTCGGGCGCTGATACAACCACCGCTGCTTTTTGCTGAGTTTTTTGCGTGTCAGGTTGTTGTTCGGCCTTATCCTGCGGCTGCGTAAGCTCGGCCGCGGGTTTTGCCGGCTCAGCGTGAGGCGGGTCGCTGATTTCGTCCACGATCACCGGTTCGAGCTGAACCAGTTTTTTGGTCTTTTTATCCAGCTCAAGCACCAGTTCTTCAACATTTACACCGGCCTCGATTTCAGGTTCGGGTGGGAAAGGCTGATCCGTCACCTGATCTCGCGAAATGCCTGCACCGTCGAGCAGCATGGGCAGAAAAATCACCGCCAACGAGAAGATAACGGTCAGCCCTACCAGGCGTTGTTTGAGTTGTACATCCATCAAGTCGCTTACCGGATTTGGATATTTTTAAGAACCGCTTCAACCGTCATGAAAGAACCGGTCGCGACAAGTATATCCTGATTGCCCAGGCATGACATGGCCTCTGCCAGCGCCTCATCGGCGCCGGTAAACAAACGGTATTCTGCAGGCCTTCTCGTCACACGCTGCAGCAATTGCTGGGCGCTCTGACCCCGCTCACAATCGAGGCTCATAAACCACCACTCATCCACCAGCGGGTCCACAATGGAAAAAAATGCATCCGCATCCTTGTCGGCAAGCATGCCAAGCAGCATGATCCGCCGACCACTTGACCGAATACGCTCAAGCTCCACCGATATGACCCGCGCGGCATCGATATTATGGCCAACATCGACAATCAAACGTGCCGCAAGTGCTGATTCAACCGTCTGGAACCGGCCTTGCATTTTGATTCCAGTGAATCCCTGGGCAATGACGTCCGAGGGTACAGACTGCAGACAGCCCAGGAGTTCCAGACCCGCCAGCACCCCGGCAAGATTAAGCCCCTGAAATCGTTGCGCCAGAGGCATTCGAATATCCAGCTGTCGCGAACACCCGCGCCACTGCAACACGCCATCATCTGCCAGGTCAAAATTATAATCTCGGCCGACAAGCCTGTATTTGGCGCCGCAGCTGGCTAAGCGCTCCAGCAAGGCGTCGGGCGGATCAGGATCGTTACACACAGCGAGCTTGCCCGCACGCAGGATTCCGGCCTTTTCCAGCGCAATCTGATCACGGCTATCGCCCAACCAGGCCTGGTGGTCTAGGCCGATCATGGTGATATGCGCCAGGTCGGCATCGATGATATTCACCGCATCGAGGCGACCGCCAAGGCCTATTTCAAGGATGGCAAAATCAGGCTGATAATCGGCAATAAGCAAAAACGCAGCCAGCGTGCCGAATTCAAAATAGGTCAAGGCATCGTCGCCACGTGCCTGCTCTACCCGCTCGAAGGCCTGTATCAGCGCGGCGTCGCTGACCATCGCCAGGCCGAGCCGGATACGTTCGTTGTAGCGCAGCAGGTGGGGGGAGGTATAACTAGCGACGCGAAAGCCCTGATTAAACAACCAGTGTTCATACGCCGCTACGGTCGACCCCTTGCCGTTGGTACCGGCCACGGTGATGACCCTGGTCGCCAGCGAGTCGACACTCAGTCGTTTATAAACACGCTCGACCCGAGCCAGACCGAGATCGATGGTTTCAGGATTGAGGGTTTGCTGGTAATCCAGCCAGTCAGACAGGGTAGTACAGCGCATATTCTAGCGGATGGCCAAGTTCATCCCGCAATCGGGATGCTCAATCGTGATTTGCAGCGGGTGGCCGCGGTCGGGCGAGGATCAGGAATGGCAACATGAACGGACCGAACACGCCACCCATCATGCTCCAGAATAGCGGATTCAGGCCCTTGCGTTTGGCTAACACATGCCCAAGATAGATCGACAGCAAAATCAGTCCGACGGACAGCCACAGAAAGATACTCACCGGGATGACTCAGGGCGCCGGGGACTTCATGAGTATCGAACACACTGAACTGATCTTTTCTCGCATCTGACGACGATCGACAATCATGTCAATCGCGCCGTGCTCTAGCAGAAACTCACTGCGCTGAAAGCCTTCGGGCAGTTGTTCGCGCACAGTCTGTTCAATTACCCGGGGACCGGCAAAACCGATCAGCGCATTGGGCTCAGCAATATGGATATCGCCCAACATGGCAAAGCTGGCAGACACACCGCCCATGGTCGGATCGGTCATCACCGAAATAAAGGGTAGGCCGCGGCGCGACATGCGGGTAAGGGCCGCGCTGGTTTTAGCCATCTGGAACAGCGAGAACAGGGCTTCCTGCATGCGCGCGCCGCCACTGGCGGAAAAACACACCAACGGCAAATTATTTTCAAGGCAAACGTTCACCGCACGCACAAACTTTTCACCGACAACCGATCCCATGGAGCCACCCATGAAGCGAAATTCAAACGCGCAGGCGACCATGTCAACACCCCGAACCTTGCCTTTGATGGCAATCAGCGAATCCTTTTCGCCAGTCGCTTTTTGCGCAGCATTGAGCCGGTCACGATACTTTTTGTCATCGCGAAACTTGAGCACGTCCTCGGCTTCCAAACCCGGTGCAATTTCACTACGCCCTTCCTCATCGAAGAACTGTTCAAGGCGGCGGCGTGCGGGCTGACGCATGTGATGGTCGCACTTGGTGCAGACATCCTGGTTACGTTCCAGTTCGGCACGATAGATGATTGCATCGCATGCGTCACATTTCGCCCACAGTCCCTCGGGTACATTCTTCTTGTCGCTGCTGTCACTGGTGCGAATCGACGGCAGCAGTTTTTCAAACCAACTCATGTGATTACCTGTGAATCATGAAATCAGGAGTCCATCATTGTACGCATTTCTCGCAACACTGCGCAGACCTGCTGCTGGATGGCCTGTTCGTCGTCAACGTTGGCGGCGATTCGACTGACCAGCGCCGACCCGACAACCACAGCGTCGGCGATCTTCGCGACTGCCTGTGCGGTNGCNCCGTCCTTGATGCCAAAGCCTACACCAACGGGCAGGTCGGTGATAGAGCGAATCTGTTGCAATTTTTGCGCGACCGAATCGACATCCAGCGAGTTGGCCCCTGTCACCCCTTTGAGTGACACGTAGTAGAGATAACCAGATGCCACGTCATTGATCAGGCGAATACGTTGTTCGTCGGTGGTCGGTGAAATCAGGTAGATGATATCGATAGCCCGCTGACGCATTGCGGCCGTCAACTCATCGGCCTCTTCCGGTGGCATGTCTACGACCAGAATGCCGTCCACTCCGGCCTCAGAGCAGGACTCGGCAAACCGATCGTTACCCATGACCTCGATCGGATTCAGGTAGCCCATCAACACCACAGGCGTTGCAACATCCTGCTGGCGAAAGGCCTTAACCATATCCAGCACATGATGCAGCCCGACATGATGTTCCAGCGCGCGTTCATCGGCCGCCTGAATCACCGGGCCGTCAGCCATCGGGTCGGAAAAGGGTACACCGAGTTCGATAATATCGGCGCCCGCATCAACCAGTGCATGCATTAAAGGCACAGTGAATGCAGGCTGTGGATCACCCGCTGTAATGAACGGAATCAGGGCCTTGCGCGAGCCCAGCGACTCGAATACCTGCTGAATTCGACTCATACCTCGATGCCCTCAAGATTCGCGACCGTGTGGATGTCTTTATCACCTCGGCCTGACAGATTGACCAGAATGATCTCGTCGGGTGACCGCTGCGCCGCCAGCATGGCGGCATACGACAGTGCATGGGATGATTCAAGCGCAGGAATAATGCCTTCGATGCGCGTCAGATCATGGAATGCCTTGAGCGCCTGTTTGTCGGTCACCGTGGTGTAACGGGCACGCCCGGTATCTTTGAGCCATGCATGCTCAGGACCGACACCAGGATAGTCGAGGCCAGCCGAGATGCAATGCGTTTCGGTAATCTGGCCATCACGATCCGTCATCAGGAAGGTTCGATTACCGTGTAATACCCCGGGTATGCCCGCCGTCAGGGGCGCTGCATGGCGACCGGTTTCAACGCCGTCACCGCCACCTTCGACACCGATGAGTTCGATATTTTTATCGTTGAGAAATTCGTAAAACAGCCCGATGGCATTGGAGCCACCCCCGACACAGGCTACCAGCGCATTGGGTAGACGCCCCGCCTGATCGAGCATCTGACGCCGGGCCTCGCGGCCGATGATCGATTGAAAATCTCGCACCATGGCCGGATACGGGTGCGGCCCGGCGACCGTGCCGATGATATAAAAGGTATCATCGATATTGGTGACCCAGTCTCGCATGGCCTCGTTCAAGGCATCCTTCAGGGTTTTCGAACCGGAGCTGACCGGCACCACCTCAGCGCCCAGCAATTTCATTCTGTACACGTTGGCAGCCTGACGTTTGACATCTTCGGCCCCCATGTAAACCACGCATTCAAGCCCCATTCGCGCCGCCACGGTAGCGGTCGCAACACCATGCTGCCCGGCGCCCGTCTCGGCTATGATGCGGGTCTTGCCCATTCGCCGCGCCAGCAATGCCTGGCCTATGGTATTGTTGATCTTGTGTGCACCCGTGTGGTTCAGATCCTCCCTTTTCAACCAGATTTGTGCACCACCCAGCATCTCGCTCCAACGCCTGGCGTAATACACCGGGCTTGGACGCCCCACGTAGTGCGCCAGATCTTCATCGAATTCGCGCATGAATTCTTCATCATCGGCGAATTTATCGTAGGCTTCACGTAACTCGCGCAACGGCCCCATCAGGGTCTCGGCAACGAATAAACCTCCGAAGCGGCCAAAATGGCCACGCTCGTCTGGATAAGCGAAATAATCGGTAATCTGTTCAGTGCTGGCAGTCGACACGATAAACCTCTTTACAAAATTGTCTGATCAGTGTGGCGTCCTTGACGCCCCGGGATGATTCAACACCACTGCTGACGTCCACCGCATAAGGGCGGACCTCGGAGACGGCTTGGGCGACGTTTCGCGGGTTCAGACCACCCGCCAGAATAAGTGGATATTGAAAAGTCGCAGGAATCCGCGACCAGTCAAATGTATCACCTGAACCGCCCTGCCGTCCAGCCGCATGGCTATCCATCAGAAAGCCCATTGCATCCGGGTAAGCGCTGGCATAAGCCAGCGCATCAAGGTCATCGCCCATGGCTATGGCCTTGATGTAGGGCCGCTCCCACAAACCACAGAATGCCGCGGTTTCAGCGCCGTGAAATTGCAACAGGTCCGGCCTCACGGTCTGCACCACCTCCTCCACCAGACTTTCCTGCTCGCTCATGAACAGCGCAGTGACAGTAATGAAAGCGGGTATGGATCGACGAATTTTCAAAGCTTGCGCGATATCGACGAAACGCGGGCTGCTACGGTGAAAAACCAGGCCAATGGCATCAGCGCCGCTGGCAACGGCGATTTGGGCCTGCTCCACGCTACGCAATCCGCAGACCTTTATGCGCGTTCTGTTGGCCGAATGATTCCAGTTCATAAGTCGTTAAAAGAGTTGGGGGCGGCGATCTCGCTGCGCCAGGGAAAAATGCGATGGATAAAAAGCCCGCACAAAATACAGCCCGGCCGCCGGGGCGGTCATGGCCGCAAGCCTTCGATCACATCCCTGTAAAACCTGCTGCAGCCAGGCGACGGGCTGCTCACCTTTTCCTATGACCAGCAGACTACCTACTATGTTCCTGACCATATGATGTAGAAAGGCATTGGCTTTGATGTCGATAAATACCTGGCTGTCGCGCCGCGTCACCGATACGCTTTCAACGTTGCGCACGGGGGATTTAGCCTGACAGCCCGCCGCACGAAATGCGCTGAAATCATGCTCTCCGATCAGGCATTGCGCAGCCTCGTGCATCATAACATCATCAAGCGGCCTGTGCTCCCAGGCCACTTTGTCATGAAACAATGCGCTGGGCACAGACTCGTTATAGATAATGTAGCGGTAGCTGCGCGCCACGGCGCTGAAACGCGCATGAAACGAGTCGTCGATTTCATCCACCCACAGCAAACGAATATCGGCGGGTAGTCGGCAGTTGGCGCCGAGCAACCAGGAGCGCTGAGTACGACATGCCGTACTGTCAAAATGGGCGACCTGTTCACAGGCATGTACACCGGTATCGGTGCGTCCGGCAACGACCAGTTCAACAGGTTCATCGGCCACAAAAGACAACGCCTGCTCGACCCTTTCCTGTACCGAAGGACTGTGCTTCTGCCGTTGCCAACCACAATAGGCGGCGCCACTGTATTCGACTGTAAGAGCTATTCGAGCCATGGACCTCGTGGTATTTACTGTCTGAAAAAAAAAGCCTGTCATTATGACAGGCTTTGATTTTCAGTTTAAAGGCTTAAATCAGTTCATTCTTTCAAGCAGTTCCCGAGCCTCGGCCTTTTGTTCGTCATCGCCTTCTTCCAGCACTTCCTCAAGGCTGCTACGCGCACCCTCGGCATCGCCCATATCGATGAACGCACGCGCCAGATCAAGCTTGGTTGAGACCTCGTCAACATCCTGCGGCAACATCAAATCCTCAATGTCGTCAACATCCGAGATGGAAGAATAGGTGCGGTCTTCGCTCGCATCCTGTTCTTCGTCTTCACTGAAATCACCCGGCGCAAAGGTGCCCGTTTTATCCAGTCCAGCGGCGGTATCGACTTCTTCTGCCAGGATGGCAGCATCCACATCGAATTCAGGAATGTCGCCTGTCGATTCAAAGTCACTCATGTCGATATCGATTTCAGAAACATCTTCCATTTCGAAATCTTCATCCAGCGCATTTTGATCGCCGACGGTATCCAGAAGGTCTTCCTCAGCATTCGAGGGCTGCGCGCTGAACTGCATCTCATCCTCGAGATCATCAACGGCTGCCGAGGCCGTAATCACCTCTTCCGCCGACAATTCTTCGACATCGGAATCAGTGATGATCTCATCCTCATTTTGCGCAAACACGCCGTCCGTTTCGCCGGAACTGTCACCAGCCTGCAGATCAGCCAGATCGATGTCCGCTTCGGAAGAGGCAGATTCACGGACATCCTCTATTTCATCGATAACAATCGAAACATCGTCGTCAGACCGGTCAATTGCATCTTCAAGGTCGGCCTCCAGCATCATCGTTTCATCACCCTGTTCGGCAGGCGCGGCCTCCGGTTCAGCGGCAATGTCCAACCCCGGTTCGTCGGCGATTTCAAGATCGAGACCATCAGCCGACGCTACTTCTGCGTCACTGCTTTCATCGAGCATGATCTCAATATCATCGTCGGACTGTTTATCGCTCTCTATTTCAGCAGGCAATTCGATGTCCGCCGTCGCGTCCGACGCCATTGATTCTGACTCATCGGCCGCCGAAGCATCTTCGTCCGGACCGGTATCGAGATCGATACTCAGTTCACCGGTGGTATCGAAATCGAGCGCGCCGTCGTTCCCGCCAAGGGCTTCAATATTGTCGTTGGTATCTGAAAGATCCAGATCGTCGGGTAGATCAAACTGCAACGAATCGGTTCCTTCAGTACCATCCGCTTCACCTGCCACATCAACGTCAAGATCGCCCAATTCATCATCAAGCCCTGCTGACTTATGCTCGGCCTGTTTGGGCTTGTCGTCAGATAACTCAAGATCAAGGTCATCCAGATCGGGCAGATCGAAATCACCCATTAATCCATCATCGACTGACTCAGCATTGCCCACGGCATCTGCCGTCTCGCCCATAACCTGGGTCGAAGCCGCATCAAACTCATCCGCTTCGGAATCAATACCAAAATCGAAATCAGTACCGGTCAGATCCAGTTCATCACCATCACCGCCTCCTACATCGAAATCAGGCGTTTCGGGTTTGGCGTACTGCAGGTCTGCAGCTGACAGCTCACTGTCAGCGCCTCCGGCAAACAGTGAGTTGCTCGGATCGAGTTCGTAACCCATGATTTGTACGCGATCCCAGTACCGGTCAGCCGCACCACCCAGCGATTTGAGGGCCTCGGCTTCCTTGACAAATCCATTCCTATTCCTCGTGGCGAAATAGGTATCCAGCAACTTGGCACGATAATCCGCACGATCCGGGCTACTCTCCAGTGACTCCTTCAACAGCTCTTCGGCGTTGTCGTACAAACCGTATGCCAGGTAAACGTCGATTTCATTGAGCACATCGTCCTGCTCTTCTTCCGCTGCCTGTTCCTGCATGTCAGGCATATCGTCGGCTGAAATAATTGCCGTGGAACCAAACTGATCGTCTTCTTCATCAGACTGATTCTGATCTGCACCGGGTTCAATAATTGCCGTATCACCGAGCGTCGACTCATTCAGCAATTCAGCGGTTTGCTCGCCCGCATCAGACTCTGCAGGCACATGGATGGGAGTCGCATCATCATCCACGATCCCCTGGTCTGCAGGTTCTTCTATCAATAACCCGGAATCGCTGTCTTCTTGTGCTGCTTTTTTACGCTTGAGCATCAACAAAACCAGCAACAAAACAACGATGCCGCCCAAGCCGCCAAGCATAACGGGGTCGCCAAGCAAGGAATCCAGCGACGGTAACATGCCTAACAGGCCGTCTTCACCACCACTGGCGGGTGATTCGGTGATGATAATTGGAGGAGCGGGCGGGGTTTGAGCGTCCTTATTGCCCTCGTCAGCCGCATCGGCCGCAGCGACTGCGATATCCTGACTATCCTGCATGGCGTCTCGCTGCATGGACAACTGCTCATCAGCAGGCTCAGGGCCCATGGCCATATCCGATGCGGACAGGCTGTCGCTCACCGGCCCGGAAATGACGGGGTCGGTCGGCTGATCTTCCAACATGATGCTTTCAGCCGCTTGCACCATGGTTTCCGAGGGAACTTCAGTCTGCTCGTCGGCAGCAGCCTCGTCAACCATGCCGGCAGCTGGTGTGTCAGCTTGCTGCGCGGCAATCGAATCCTGCATGCGCGCCAGCGTTGAATCCTCAATTTCAACCAGATTCTTCAGCTCAGCAAATTTTTCCAGCTGTTTCTCCAGGTCGGTAATACGCGACTTGAGGTCCTCATTTTGCAGACGGGCCGCTTCCAGTTCCTCTTCAGCCAGGGCCAACTGCTTGCGCATCTGACCGGCCTCTTCACTGTTGACCCCGGACTGGAAGCTCGCACTGGTCGAATCACTGTCGCCAGGGGCCATGAGACTAAGCCTGGAATCGGATTCAGCACCACCGGTCTGCCTCCCCGTCCCGGGTTGGGCCGGGCTGCCACTGGAGACACTGCCACTCTTGCGTGCCAGATAGTCGTCCCACAGCCCGTTTTGCTCGAGCACCTGGGCATAGGCCTGCTGTTTGCTCAAGCGGTCTATTTCGGCCCTGCCTGGCGCCCGCAAAACCGACCCTACCTTCAGGTTATTAATGTTGTCATTACCAAAAGCATCGGGATTAACCGCCTGCATGGCCAGCATGACCTGGGCCATACTATGAGCGTCATCCTTGAATTGCGATGCAATGCTCCACAGGGTATCGCCTTTACCCACGGTGATGGCGTCTGTAGCGCCAACGGCATAAGAAGAAGTTTCAGCACGGGCTGACGATTCACGCTGGGTCGGCGAACTGGATTGACTGGAGGCAATAGGCTGAAAGTCAGCAGAACTGCCATCGGGCGACTGTGGCTCGACAACTTCGGCTAACGGGGCCGGTTCGGCAAACTGCGATTGACGCGCTGGCGGCTGGTTTGATTGAGCGGGCTCCGCCGCTGTTGCGGGAGCTGGCTGAGGCTGGGATGCAGCGGCCTGCTGAGCAAAATGCGGGGGGTCAAGCAGGATGGTGAATTCACGCAGTAGCCGCCCCTTGGCCCAGTCAGCTTCAACCAGAAAATTAAGGAAAGGTTCTTTGACTGGCGTTTTCGTTGACACCAGCACCCTGGCGCTCTGGCCATCTTCAGATTTCTCAACCTTGAAACGCAGCCTGGACAGATCGGCCGGACGCTCAAGCCCGGCCTTGTCGAAAGCCTCGCGGCTTGCCAGGCTCACCAGCAAATCGTCGATTTCTCCGGGGCGTGCTGACAGCACCTCGATCTCAGCCTTGAGGGGCTGATTCAGAAAGGTGCTGACCTCGATCTCACCCAACCCAAGAGAAACACTACTTGCAGGAAAAAACAGTAGCGCCGTCCAAAGTGTTGTTAATAGTCCAATTCTACGCACGTTTAATCTCCCCAAAACCCCACCGGATTTCATCGAAAAGCACTGTGATTACAGTCACCTGAGTATTATGTTAGAGAAATTACTTTAAAGAAAGCACTTTCATAAGTACCGGTAACTATAGATTACAACACAAGATTTGGCAAAACTTGAATTGCATTTTGGTAATTTTTAACCAATCCATTACGGATACCGTCGGCAATCAGCCAAAATTGTAATCGATTAGCCACATTTTGCCCTTGAGCCAGACCAAAAAGGTGCACATCAAAGCCCTCGCGACAATGGGTATACGGTGACACTATCTGTTCGGTCAGGACAACACCCGGCTCCGCTTGAAGCCGCTGACGCACCGAATCAAGGTCGAGTTCCTGTTCAAACTCCAGTGAAACCGCAATGGCAAGTCCATGAAACGCAGCAACCACGATGTTTTGGATTGAGCAGAACACATCCGATCCACCCAGCAAGGCACGCAGTTGCTCCTCGCCGCGAACGACAGGCCTGACCGGGATCATATTGAAGGCCAGTTGCAACGGAAAAACCTGAGCATCGCTGTCGCGGCTGTTGAGCAAGGATATCGTCTGGGCCGCAAGCTCATCGACACCTGATTTGCCATACACCGCCGCCGATTGCACATTGATCGCCGACACCGAACGAATCGAGGCAAGCCGCGACAACGGGCGCAGCACCTGCATCAAGGTCGACAGTTCCGCGCCGGCCAATTGCACGTAAGCCGGTGAATCGGGTAAAACCGACGTATCATCGCTGGCGTCAAAATATAGCGCCTGATCGCTCGTGCCGATATGACTCAACACCATGCAATCCGCGTGCTGCAGCAACCCCTGCAATTCATCGTCCTGCTGAACAAGCAGCACTGCGCTCAGGCCTTCGTAATCATAGTCGTACTGGTCAAGAACGGGCAGATAACCATCAGCAAAGGCCTGACGACTGCGCGCCAGTTCAGGGTCGTCGAGCAAGATGACAGAATCCGGCGAGATGCCGGATTCCACCATACTTTCGATAATGCCTTCTGCCAGCAGGCTGCTGGCATGGGTCAGCGCAATGCGCGATTCGCTCATCGCTGCAACAGGATATTGAGCATACGCCTTAGCGGTTCGGCCGCGCCCCACAGCAACTGATCACCCACGGTAAAAGCCGACAGGAAATCATCACCCATATTCATCTTGCGCAGGCGACCAACCGGCACACGCAACGAGCCGGTCACCGCCGCAGGTGATAACTGGCGCATCGAGGTGTCGCGATCATTTGGCAGCACATCTACCCAGTCATTGGCCTGCTGCAGCATGTCATGGATTTCATCCATCGGCAGATTCTGGCGCAATTTGACCGTCAGGGCCTGGCTGTGGCAGCGCATCGCGCCGATACGCACGCACAGGCCATCGATTGGAATGCGATTGCCTTCCGAACGCCCCAGGATCTTGTTGGTCTCCACGTTGCCCTTCCATTCCTCTTTACTCTGGCCGTTTTCAAGCTGTACGTCGATCCACGGAATCAGGCTACCGGCCAGCGGCACGCCAAACTGATCGGTGGGATAATCAGCCGAACGGATATGCTCCGCTACCTGGCGATCGATATCGAGAATCGCCGATGCTGGATCAGCCAGCAGATCATGCACCGAAGCCTCGATGCTACCCATCTGGCTGATCAATTCGCGCATGTTGCGCGCTCCGGCCCCGGATGCGGCCTGGTAGGTCATGGCGCTTATCCACTCGACCTGGTTATTGCGAAACAGACCGCCCAGCGCCATCAGCATCAGGCTGACCGTGCAGTTGCCACCGATAAAATCTTTCTTGCCCGCATCCAACGCCTGATCGATAACATCACGGTTGACCGGGTCCAGAATGATGATTGCCTGATCCTTCATGCGCAGCGCCGACGCGGCATCGATCCAGTAGCCAGCCCATCCGGCTGCGCGCAGTTCATCGTATACCTGCTTGGTATAATCACCGCCCTGGCAGGTCACGATGGCATCCATCGCCTTCAGCTCGTTGATATCGTTGGCATCCTTCAGCGGCGGAATATCCTTGCCAATATCCGGCCCTGGCTGTCCAGCCTGGGAGGTGGTGAAAAACACCGGTTCGGCGATGTTGGCGAAATCGTTTTCCTCGCGCATACGCTGCATCAGCACCGAACCCACCATTCCGCGCCAACCGATAAAACCTACTCTATTCATGACTTTGCCCTAACTCTGTTTACGTAAAACCTTGACCACTGCATCACCCATCTCCGAGGTACTGACGCCCGAACCACCGCCAGAAATATCCTGCGTGCGCAGCCCCTGATCCAGCACATCGCTGACGGCCTTTTCGATTCGATCAGCCAGTTCCTCCTGATCCAGGCTGTAGCGTAACATCATGGAGACAGACAGGATGGTTGCCAGCGGATTAGCCTGATTGCGGCCCGCAATATCCGGGGCTGAACCATGGATGGGTTCATACATGCCCTTACCATTCTTGTCCAGCGAAGCCGACGGCAACATGCCGATCGAACCGGTCAGCATGGCCGCCGTATCGGACAGAATGTCGCCAAACATGTTCTTGGTGACCAGCACATCGAACTGCTTGGGCCACTTAACCAGTTGCATCGAGGCATTATCGACATACATATGAGACAGCTCGACCTCCGGGTAGTCCTTGCCGACCCGAATCATGACCTCGCGCCACAACTCAGACACCTCCAGCACATTGGCCTTGTCGACCGAACACACCTTGCGGTTACGTTTCATGGCCACCTCGAAAGCCGAGCGAGCGATACGCTCAATCTCGTGTTCCGCGTACACCAGCGTGTTGAAACCCTCGCGTTCGCCGTTTTCCAGCGTGCGGATACCGCGCGGCTTGCCGAAATAAATGCCGCCGGTCAACTCGCGCACGATCATTATATCGAGACCCGACACGATCTCGGGTTTCAGACTCGACGCACTCGCCAGTTGCGGGTACAGGATTGCCGGGCGCAGATTGGAAAACAGTTCCAGCTCGGCACGTAGACCCAGCAAGCCTTTTTCAGGGCGCAGTTCACGCTCGAGCGTATCGTATTTGGGTCCACCGACAGCGCCCAACAATACCGCATCGGCCTGCCTGGCCAGCTTTAAGGTGCTGTCCGGCAGAGGGCTTCCGAACGCATCGTAACCGGCGCCACCGACGGCTGCGGTTTCCAACTCGGCGTTGAAACCATGATGTTTGCGCAGGCATTCAATGACCTTGACGGCCTCGTTGATAATCTCAGGACCAATACCGTCACCCGGTAATACGGCTATTTTCGCTGTCATCTAATCAAATCCTCGAATTTATTTGAGCCACGGCGACTTCTGGTAATAAGAAGCTTCGAAGGCCTTGATGGTATCGGCATGCTGCAGGGTCAGGCCGATATCATCGAGCCCATTGAGCAGGCAATAACGGCGAAACTCATCGATTTCAAACGGAATCTGCATCCCTGCCGCATTGCTCACGATCTGTTTTTCCAGATCGACGGATAACTGGTAATCCTCATGCGCAGCCACCTCTTCGAACAACTGATCGACAACGGTCGCGTTCAATGTAATCGGCAACAGGCCACTCTTGAAACTGTTGTTAAAGAAGATATCGGCAAAACTGGGCGCGATAACCACCTTGAAGCCAAAATCGGTCAAGGCCCAAACCGCGTGCTCGCGCGACGAGCCACAGCCGAAATTCTCCCGCGCCAGCAGAATCTGGGCATGCCGATAAGGATTTCGATTGAGAATGAAATCAGGGTTCACCCGACGTTCGCGGTTATCAATATCCGGCGCACCCGGGTCGAGGTAACGCCAGTCATCGAACAGGTTAGGGCCAAAGCCTGAACGTTTGATCGATTTCAGATACTGCTTTGGAATGATGGCGTCGGTATCCACGTTGGCGCGATCCATGGGCGCCACGATACCGGTAAATCGTTCGAATTTTTCCATGCTAGTTACTCGCTGGCCTTTTTCTTGATCGCCTTGCCGGCGGTTTCAATATCTTCACCCAGCCCTTTCATGGTTTCACAGGCGCTCAGGCTCAAAACCAACGCGGTTGCGATAACAAAGAATATTTTTTTCATGCCTTACCTCGCTTGGATCAGATCAACTCAATTCGCGGACATCGGTAAAATGGCCGAATACCGCCGCAGCGGCCGCCATGGCCGGCGACACCAGGTGGGTACGCCCACCTTGCCCCTGGCGCCCCTCGAAATTGCGGTTGGATGTCGATGCGCAGCGTTCACCCGGTTCCAGCCGATCCGCGTTCATGGCCAAACACATCGAGCAGCCAGGCTCACGCCATTCGAATCCCGCATCGATGAAAATCCGGTCCAGGCCTTCCTGCTCGGCCTGCTGTTTAACCAACCCGCTGCCGGGCACCACCATGGCCTGTTTGACATTGTCGGCCACGCGTCGGCCCTTTGCCACCGCAGCGGCAGCGCGCAGATCTTCAATTCGGGAGTTTGTGCAGGAGCCAATAAAAACCCGGTCGACGAAGATTTCACTGATCGGCGTATTCGCCTCCAGCCCCATGTAGGTCAAGGCCTTGCGCATACCCTCGGCCTTCACCTTGTCGGCCTCTTTGGCCGGATCGGGAACCGTGGCATTGACATCGACCACCATCTCCGGCGAGGTGCCCCAGCTGACCTGCGGCAGAATGGAATCCCCCCGGATCACGACCTCGCGGTCGAATACCGCGCCGTCATCGGAATGTAATGTGTTCCAGTAGGCCACAGCCTGATCCCAGTGTTCATCTTTCGGCGCATAGGGCCGCCCCTTGACATAATCGATGGTGGTCTGGTCACATGCCACCATGCCCGCGCGGGCTCCGGCCTCGATGGTCATGTTGCACACGGTCATGCGTCCTTCCATCGACAGATCGCGTATGGCCTCGCCCGCAAACTCGATGGCATAACCGGTGCCACCCGCCGTGCCGATTTCAGCGATGATCGCCAGCACTATGTCCTTGGCCGTGACACCTGGCCCAACCGGACCATCGATAGTCACGCGCATGTTTCTGGATTTTTTCTGAATCAGGCATTGCGTGGCCATGACATGTTCCACCTCTGAGGTGCCGATGCCAAAGGCCAGTGCAGCGAATGCGCCGTGCGTGGAGGTATGCGAATCACCGCACACCACCGTCATGCCCGGCAGGGTCGCACCCTGCTCCGGCCCGATGACATGCACGATGCCCTGACGAATGTCATTCATACCGAATTCGGTCAACCCAAAGGTCTGGCAATTGGCATCCAGGGTTTCAACCTGAATCCGTGACACCGGATCGCTGATGCCCTCGCTACGCGACGTGGTCGGGACGTTGTGATCGGGTACCGCCAGAATCGATTCGCTGCGCCAAAGCGGGCGGCCATTGAGCTGAAGACCCTCAAAGGCCTGCGGCGAGGTGACCTCATGCACCAGGTGCCGATCGATATACAGCAAGCCGGTGCCACCCGCTTCCTCGCGTACCAGATGGTGTTGCCACAATTTATCGTACAGGGTTAAAGCTGTCATGATCTGTCCTGGCGAAATTTGACTTGATCGCGATTCTAATCAGATTTATAAAATAACTCTAATTCATATTTTTCATAATTATCATTCTAAACAGGAATACATGGATACCGCCAACCTCCAGGCCTTCATCAAGGTCGCCGAAACCGGTTCGTTTTCGATGGCTGCGCGCCAGCTGTTCATCACCCAACCTGCCGTCAGTAAACGCATCAACCAACTGGAACACCAACTCGGCAGCCAACTGCTCAATCGCAGTGGCAAGCAGATCCTGCTGACCCAGACCGGACACCTTCTGCTGCCACGCGCGCGCCAGATTCTCAACGAGATCCAGTCCGTGCGCCAGCAGATCGCTGACATGGAAGGCAGCCCGATGGGATCATTGGGCCTGGCCACCAGTCATCATATCGGGCTGCACCGTTTGCCCCCCATCCTGCGCGCCTATTCAGCCCGTTACCCCGATGTGGAGCTGGATCTCAGCTTCATGGATTCGGAACAGGCCTGCCTGCGGGTGGAAAACAATGAACTGGAAATGGCCGTTGTCACCCTGCCCTTCAGCGAGGCGCCAAAAATATCCTTCACCCCAGTCTGGCACGACGAACTCAAGATTGTGTGCGCCACCAACCATCCACTAACGCAGTGCAGATCAACCCGATTGCAAGACCTGCTACCCCACGCCGCGGTACTACCCTCGCATGGCACCTACACGCGTGAGGCCATCGAGAATGCCTTGCACAGCGTATTGCGCGAAATCAAGGTCACGCTGGAAACCAATTACCTTGAAACCATCAAGATGATGGTCTCGGTTGGGCTAGGCTGGAGCGTGCTGCCGCTGAGCATGGTCGATGAGTCATTGCGCATCATCGACATCGACGGATTTTCGTCCAGCCGCGAACTGGGCATAGTTCTCAACCGGCAGCGCAGCAACTCACGCGCGGCGCAAGCCATGATCGAGCTCATTAGAACCAATTCACCGACTGTCAGCGACACAATCGACTAATTTCGACATAAAATTGCGCACACGTTCTATACTCAAAATCGCGCCACCCACGCCACCCAGAACACACTGACACTCCAGCTTGGCATCGATATGCATCCCTCTCGACCCTTCTACATCGACGATTGCGACCCGCAAAAAATAACCCGGGCCCTGCAAGGCGTGGATACCGGTCAACTGCTGATTGTACTGATTGCCGAGGGTTGCAACCCCGATTTACACCGCATCAATGATGTATTCATGGACTTCGGCTTCGACTATGCCGGAGCCATGTTTCCCAAAATCGTTTACGGTGAAAACAGCTTCGACCAGGGCATGATACTGCTGCCGGTGAACGCATCCGCTTCGCCCATCGTGGTCGATGGGCTCGACAAGGGAGTTTTCCAGACAGACCAATTTCCGCCCCCCGACAGGCTGCGCGATCACACACTGATGATCTTCGTCGACGGTTTATCAAAACATATCGCCGAATTCCTGCGCACGCTGTACGGCCACTATGGCGCCGACGTGGTCTACCTTGGCGGAGGCGCGGGGTCCCTGAGCCTGCAGCAGGCCCCCTGCCTGTTTTCCAGATCCGGCGTATCCCAGGATCAGGCCATCATCGTCCCGTTTCCGGCGCGTCTGAAACTCGGCGTGCGTCACGGCTGGACCCGCCTGATGGGACCCCTGATCGCCACGGATGTGGACATGAATACCATTCGCCAAATCAACTGGCAACCGGCCTTTGAGGTGTATCGTGAAGTCGTCGAACAGGCGGCGGGAGAAAAATTAACGCATGACAATTTTTTCTCGATTGCCAAGGGCTATCCATTCGGCCTCGAGAAGCACGATTCCGAGGACATCGTGCGCGATCCAATCATGGCGACCGAAAACGGCGAACTGGTCTGTGTTGGCGAGGTGCCCGAGAACGCCATCATGCATATCTTGCAGGGCAACGCGAACTCGCTAACCCATTCGGCACAGACTGCTGCATCAGACAGTACCGGTCAATTAAGCGGACCGCCACAAATGGCCCTGATTGTGGACTGCATATCGCGCACCCTGTTCCTCGGCCAGGAGTTCAACCACGAACTGCAAGCCGTCAATCGCGTATTCAGGAATCAGGGCAGCCGGAATGAAACGGTCGGCGCCATGACCCTGGGCGAGATTTCCTCGATTGGTGACGGCTACCTTGAATTTCTTAACAAGACCGTCGTGATCGGTTCGATAGACTGAAGACTAATTCGACGTGACGCTGAAACAGGATAATCAGGCGCAACTCTTCTCCCAGGTGATTCAACTCTACGAGTTTGCCCTGGCTGTGGGTACATCGACCGATCTGGAGCAAAACTGCCGAACTTTCTTCGACCGTATTCTGGCCCGTCGCAACCTGAGCTATGCCGCATTATGGATGGCAGATGATGCCGGGCAGGATCAGACCGGATTCACACTGACCTACTCGGATCCGCGCAATGAGTACCCAGGGCCGGATCGAATACCGCCGACCATGGCGCTGGCGGAAGAGATCAAAAAAAGGCAGATTTTTTCGAGCCTGCGTGAGGAGCTTGTGGAGTGCGCCTGGTTTCCTGATGACTATATTCCTCGCGGTGAATCCTTCACCTTCGTCAACCTGCAACAAACCGGCTTCATCGTTTTCGCCGGTTACGGCAAGCGCGGCGTCTGGCAACCCTGGCAGCTGAACCAGATGCGCCCCATATTCAACTCGTTCAATGCATCGATCAAATCCTGCCTGCTATTCGATCGCCTGCAGGTCGAGATTGGCGAACGCAAAATCGCCGAAAGCAAGGCCCGCCAGGCCAACCGGGTCAAAAGCGATTTTGTCGCCAACATGAGTCATGAACTGCGTACCCCGCTGAACGCGGTGCTAGGCATGTCGCAACTACTCAACGAAACGACGCTCAGCCAGGAACAACGCGAACTGGTCGACACCATCCTGAACAGTGGCGAGTCGCTGCTCGGCCTGATCAACAGTATTCTCGATTTCACTAAACTCGAAGCACACAAGGTGAAGCTCGAAAACATAGCGTTTGAACCGCGTGCAATTGCGTCTGTGATCGAGAAAACCTTTATCAGCGAATGCCACGCCAAAGGCCTCGCATTCACAGTCGAGGTCGATGACGCGATCCCCCGACGCTTGCTCGGCGACCCGCTCCGGGTCAAACAGATCTTGCTCAACCTGAGTTCCAACGCCGTTAAATTCACTTCCAGTGGCGGCATTCATGTCGCCATGCGGTTATTAAGCCGCAGCGACGATCAGGCGACCATTGAGTTCGCAGTCAAGGACAGCGGCATCGGCATCCGTGAAGATCACCTGGGAGAACTGTTCGAAAGCTTTCACCAGGTCGACTCATCCATCACTCGCAAGTTCGGCGGCACCGGTCTCGGCCTCGCCATCAGCAAACAACTGGCGCTATTGATGGGTGGGGGTATTCGGGTCGAAAGCACACCGGGCTCTGGTAGTGAATTCATCGTCCACCTCAGGCTGGGGGTTGCCACAAACGACCATCCTGATGTTCATGTGACCGGCGAAATCAAGGCGATATCAATGCAATCCGGGCGCGCCCGAATCCTGGTGGTGGAAGACAACCCGGTCAATCAACTGGTCGCGAGCAAGTTGCTGAAGAGTCTGCAGTGTGACAGCGACATATCTCCGAGCGGAAGCGACGCTCTAGAACGCCTGCGTAGGCAGGATTACGACCTCGTGCTTATGGATATGCAGATGCCCGAGATGGATGGCGTCGAAACCACTCGCCTGATCCGCAGCGGGGATTCAGGCGTGCGTAACCCGGAAATCCACATCATTGCCATGACCGCCAACGTATCGGCCAGCGACAAGCAACAATGCATGGACGCTGGGATGGATGACTTCCTGAGCAAACCCGTGCGCAAATCGGTACTGGCAAAAAAACTCAACGCAGTGCTAAATATATGAAAGTCTGCGCAACGACCGGATAAATGGTGCAATTCAGTGGTGTGAAACGGACCGCACTGCACGCCCGGCTTTGGTATATTCGGCACTCCATCTCCACGAAGAGGACTCAATCATGTCAAAACCATTGAAATACCTGTTTGCACTTGCCTTGCTTGTACCTGCTTTCGGCTTACAGGCCGGCGAGGTCGCCAGGGCGCAATTCACCACCGACGTCATCGATCGTGAACCAGTCGATAGTATCGAACAGCTCGACAGCTCTGTAACCCAGGTGCGTTTTTTTAGCGAACTAAGGGATTTCGAGGGACAAACCGTTACCCACCAGTGGGTTTACAATGACAATATCATGTTCGAGAAGAGTTTCACGCCAGCCGGCCCGCGCTGGCGCGTGTGGAGCAGCAAGACCCTGCAACCGGGCTGGGCCGGCATCTGGTATGTGCATACACTGGATGCAGATGGCAATCGGCTTGCCACCTCGAATTTCACCTACCGCTAGTCATGCGGTCCCGTCCGCCCCCTGGCCGGATGGCTACCGACTCTGAGTGACACAAGCACACCGACGGCGGCAATTGCCGCCGCAATAAGAAACGTGGTCAAAGCAGGCACGTAATCCCACAGGGCGCCGGCATACAGGCTGCCGACCACGCCGCCGACGCCGAAACTCACCGATGAATACAGCGCCTGACCGCGACCGCGGTGACGCGCGAAGAAGTCGTGAATCAGGTGAATCGATGCGGCATGAAACATGCCGAAACTGGCGGCATGCAGGCACTGGGTCAACAGCACCATCCACAACACATCCGAATACAGGCCCATCAACACCCAGCGCAACGCCGTCAAAGCCAGCGAAAGAGTGAGCCAGAAGCTGGCTCCACGTCGCGTCAACAGACTGTGCATAAACAGAAAAAGCACGATTTCAGCCAGCACGCCAAGCGACCAGAACAATCCGATACTCCCCCGCGAATAACCCAGCCCCTCCATGAACAGGCTATAAAAGGTGTAATACGGCCCATGACTGGCCTGCATCAGAAAACACGCCAGCAACAGTGCGATGACGCGCGGCGATCGCAGCACGGTGCCAATGCGATGCAGGGTTTCCGGCTGCTGGCGATGCTCACGCACCGGCAGGCTGGATAACCAGATCAGCGCGAACACGACCAGCAGAATATGTGGCAACCAGGTAATGGAAATCAACTCGAACAGCACGCCCAGCACCGATACGGTGGCAATGAAACCCAGCGATCCCCACAATCGAATTCGGCTATAACGCGCCGTATCACTGCCCAGTAGCCCAAGAGTCACGACCTCAAACTGCGGCAGTGCGGCATTCCAGAAAAAACTGAACAGCAGCATAAAGGCCATGATGAGCCAGAAATCCTGAAACCATAGAAGGGGCAGAAAACACAGCGCCGCCAACAGTGAGGTAATCTGCACGATACGGATGTGATACCCGCTTTGATCGGCTATCCAGCCCCACAGGTAGGGGGCCAGAATCTTGCTAAGGGCCAGGGTCGCAACAAGCTGGCCGATTTCAGCCGAAGAAAAATCCAGCGAATCCAGATACAGGCTCCAGAACGGCACCAGCAACCCGAGACTCGCAAAATAGAAGAAATAAAACTGCGACAGGCGCCAGTGGGAGTTGAACATGTGCTGCGGAGGCTAAAAGGCGGTGATTATTCCACAATTAGTGTCCTGTCTTAAGTTGATTTATCAATCGCCTATCAGAGCACCAGATTCCACAACGCATCGATTATTGAACAACGGACGCTGCTGCAAGCCCCAAAAACGCTACAAACCCCGGATACCCAGGGAGTATGAGCAAAGGGTCCAGAGCCGTTAATCGAAAACTCCGGCAATTCGTTCAACAATCAACTAAATAAGCTCTCGATAATCGCTTATCACGGAATGCGCCAGACTCGTCCCGCAACACTCAATGAGGCCATCACAGCATGTCAACAAAGCACCTTCGACTGTCAATCGGATTCAAACTGAGCGCAGGCTTCGGCATCGTTGCCATGTTCCTGCTGTTCAACGGTATTACCGGGTACAAATCCGTCACTGACCTGGGCGAAACCTTATCCTATGTAACGGGCCCCGCCTGGGACACAGCGGACGGCGCCATGGAGGGCACCATAGGCCTCGAAGCCGAGATGCTGGGATTGGAAGGCCATCTTTCCGGCACCATCGAGAATGCCATGCAATATATGCAACAAGGCAAGGAAACGGCTGACGAAGCGCTCGCCCGGATGCAAAACGCCGGCCTAATTGGTGAGCAGCAGGTATCCAGCCTGCAACAGCGACGCGAGCGTTATGACCAATCCAAACATGCCCTGATCACCCGTTTCGATCACTACCAGGCCAGCGTGGCGCGCTTACAGGAGAACTTCCACCAGTTTCAACAGGTCATGAGCGAGGTTGAAGAACTAGGCGATGGCGAAATCGAGCAATTGCGCAACTCACCCGACACTTTGACCAGTTGGGCGGGAGGGCTGGCGGTTCAATGGCAAGCCGCGGATAGCGGCATGGAAGCCTCGATCGGCTTGCTGTCGCGGATTTACCATTTCGAACGCCTGGTGCGCGGCGAAGACCTGACGGGATCGGTCCAGGGGTTGCAGGACGCCTCCAACCTACTCAATGAAACAATCAGCGAACTGTCTCGCCACCCGCTCTTTCAAACCCGAATACTTGAGCAGCACAACCCTCAGCGACAGACAGCAAACCTGTTATTGCAACAAAAATTGAAACAACATCATGAGGATTTCGAACAGGCCATTGCCGCCAATCAGGCCTATCGAAAGGCGCACAGCGACTACCAGCAGCAGGCCAGTCAACTTATCGCACTGATTGGCGAAATAGAGGAACTCGGCGATGGCAAGGTCGAGGGCATCGTCGGTGAAGCGTCGGCGCTGATCGACACGGCCAGCACACTGGTCATCATCAGCCTGGTTCTGGGTTTGCTGCTCAGCACCCTCATCGCACTTTGGGTCATTCAAAGTATTCGCCGACCGGTCAACCAGGCGCTGGGCATTGCCAACAACATTGCCATGGGCAATTTCAACAACCAGATCGAGCCATTAAGTCAGGATGAGATGGGGCGCCTTGTCCAGGCCCTCGGCACCATGCAGGATAATATCCGCCAGTCCATTGAAAACGACCGCAAGGTCGCTGAAGAAGTGAAACGGGTCAAGGTGGCGCTCGACCAGGTCAGCGCCAATGTCATGCTGGCCGATACAGAGCGAAATATCATTTACCTGAATGAAGCGGCACAAGCACTATTGAGCAATTCAGAAGCTGCTTTCCAGAAAGAACTGCCAAAATTTGACGCCACCCGGGTCGTCGGCAACAACATCGACCAGTTTCACCGCAACCCGTCGCACCAGCAACAGCTGCTGGAAGCACTCAGCGACACCTACCAGACGCAAATCGAAGTGGGCGGAAAAATTTTTAAACTCGTCGCCAACCCGGTGCGGGATGACTCCGGTAAACGCCTTGGCAGCGTGCTCGAGTGGAGTGACCGTACCCAGGAAGTGGCCGTGGAAAAAGAGATCGACACCCTCGTTGCGGCGGCGCGCAACGGAGATCTGCATCAGCGCATCAAGCTGGATGACAAACACGGATTTTTTCTCCAGCTTGGCCAGGGATTCAACAGTCTGGTTGAAGAATTATCGAGTGTGTTCGGCGAAATCGCCACAGTCATGGCGGATGTTGCTGAAGGGCGTCTGAACAGCACGATTCAACGTGAATACCGTGGCGAATTCGGCCAGGTCAAGACCAGCATCAACGGCACCATCCGCAACATTCGCGAAACCGTTCAGCGCCTGACCGATATCTCAGCGCAGATCGATCAGGCCTCCGGCGAGATTGCCAGCGGCAACAACAACCTCAGCGCGCGCTCGGAACAACAGGCCGCCAGCATCGAAGAAACCGCCGCCAGCATGGAACAACTCACCGGCACCGTTCGAAACAACGCGCAAAACGCACAGCGCGCCAACGAGGTATCGGCACAGGCGCTTAACGCGGCAGAAAGTGGTGGTCGAGTGGTTAACGAGGCAGTCGCCGCCATGCAACAAATCAATGAATCATCTACCCGCATCACCGAGATCATCGGCGTCATTGACGAGATTGCATTCCAGACCAACCTGCTTGCACTCAATGCCAGTGTCGAGGCGGCGCGCGCCGGCGAACAGGGGCGCGGCTTTGCCGTGGTCGCCACCGAGGTGCGCAACCTGGCATCGCGTTCCGCCGACTCCGCGCGTGAGATCAAGGAACTGATCAACGATTCAGGCAAAAAGGTGGAAGCCGGTTCGAACCTGGTCAATCAGACCGGGCAATCGCTGCACGAAATCGTCGATAACGTCAAACAGGTGAGTGAAATCATTGCTGAAATCGCCGCCGCCAGCAATGAACAGGCCAGCGGGATCGATCAGGTCAACAAGGCGGTTTCACACATCGACGAAATGACCCAGCAGAACGCCGCCCTGACAGAGGAAACCTCGTCAGCCAGTGACATAATGAATCACAATGCGCGCGAATTGTTGCAGACAGTGCAGTTCTTTAAGCTGCAGTGATCAGACCTGAAACAGCAGGATAAGGGCCAGCATGGCAGGCAGGCCCTGCACCCAGAAGATACGCCGATTAACGCTCAGCGCGCCAAAAACGCCTGCCAGCAACACGCAGCCAAGAAAGAAAAATTGCAGTTGCAAACTACCTGACCACCAGCCCCAGGCCAGCCCGGCCGCCAGAAAACCGTTATACAATCCCTGATTGGCCGCCAATGCCTGGGTCACGCGCGCCTTGTCCTCACTCAGGCGAAAGATACGGCGGCCCAGTGGGCGGGTCCACAAAACCATCTCCAGCCACATGAATCCGAGATGCAACAGCACCACCAGTAGCAGCAAAATATCGAGTGCTTGATGCATTTCGTCTAACCGTCATTGCCGACGAAGGTTTGCACTTCAAGGTCCAAATCTCCAATGTTTAGCTGGCTGGCCAGTGCCGCGTAGGTCAACACCGATTCGGGGTTAACCAGATAGATATACTGCGCGCGTTGTTGTGTGCCGATCGCACTGTCATTGAATTGCTCGACAAACAGATCCAGCGAGGCGGCTGTGGCGCCCATGCTGATCTCGACATTTGGATAGCTGTTTTTCAAGGCGCGCATCTGCTGATGTCCGGCCACATCGGTGAACACCAGCAAAGCCTGCCCGTCATTGAAGGCATTCAACACGGCCAGACGATGTTGACAATCGGCTTCGCAGTCAGCGCTTGCAAACATCACGGCTGTCCAGTGGCCGGAAAAAAAATCCTGGGTAATGCCCAGTTCGTCCATGCGAAAAAGCGCCGCATGGCGGATGGTCATCGGCGGAAAAATCTCCATCGCCTTGCTCTCGTAAGCCGCCGGTTTGCTGCAAGCGGCGAGGCTCAGTACCAACAAAAAAAACACAAATCGATTCATGCGCACGGGCTGCCTATTTGGGTTACACATAATGTCCCCTATAATGTCAGAAGCAAACGGCGAAACAAACCGTCCCCCTGTCAATTCAAACAAACGAGGCATTCATGTCAGCCAAAATCCTTTCAGCCGCGCTCCTGGCAGCCACCCTGTCGTTTCTTTCCCAACCTGGATACAGCCACAACCAGCTGAGCGCGGATGAACTCGATGAGTATTTCAGCAACACCACCCAGCATTGCCGCAAGGAAAATGACCAGTCGACCTGTACCACATTTTTTTCCGCCGATGGCGTCATCAAGCGCCGCATGCATGAGGACGGCGCACGTAAGGAAGGCATCTGGACGATTGACAGCGAAAACGACCAGCTGTGCATCACCTGGGCTGGCTCGGACAAGACGCTGTGTTTTGAGGCCTATTTCAACAAGGACCACACCATCGACATGTACAAGAACGGCCGCCACCTGTCGACCGTGCTGACCTTCTTCCCCGGCAATGCCGAAGGCCTCTAGATAACGCCGTCCGCTCGACTCATTGCGCTGACGCCGGTATCACCGGCGTTGCGCAATCGACATCCAAATTTTGTCCGCGATGGCGCAAGGCATGGTCCATCAACACCATCGCCAGCATGGCCTCGGCAATCGGGGTTGCACGAATGCCCACACAGGGATCATGACGCCCTTTGGTGATGACCTCGGCCGCATCGCCATTGATGTCCACCGTACGGCCCGGCAAGCGCAGGCTGGAGGTCGGTTTCATCGCCAGATTGACCACGATGTCCTGACCGGAACTGATCCCGCCCAGAATTCCACCCGCATGGTTACTGAGAAACCCCTGCGCCGTCATCTCGTCCCGATGCTCCGTCCCCTTTTGTTCGACACAGGCGAAACCCGCACCGATCTCAACCCCCTTGGCGGCATTGATGCTCATCATGGCATGCGCTATGTCGGCATCGAGTCGGTCGAAGATCGGTTCTCCCAAACCGGGCGGCACACCATCGGCCATCACGGTGACCATTGCACCGATGGAGTTACCTTCCTTGCGCAGGTCATCCATGTATTTTTCGAGCTCAGGCAGCTTGTCCGGGTCCGGGCTGAAAAACGGGTTATCATTGACCGCGTCCCAGTCCTTGAGCGCCAGCTTGATCGGTCCAAGCTGCGACAGATATCCGCGAATGCGGATGCCATACCGCTCGGCCAGATATTTTTTTGCAATGGCACCCGCCGCAACTCGCATGGCGGTCTCTCTCGCTGACGAGCGGCCGCCGCCGCGATAGTCGCGAAAACCGTATTTCTGGGTGTAGGTATAATCGGCATGACCGGGACGAAACTGGTTCATGATGTTGCCATAATCCTTAGAGCGCTGATCCTTGTTGTGTATGATCAGGCCAATCGGCGCACCCGTGGTTTTGCCTTCAAACACACCCGACAGGATCTGCACCTCGTCATCTTCGCGGCGCTGTGTGGTGTGGCGCGAGGTACCGGGCTTGCGACGGTCAAGGTCGATCTGCAGATCAGCCTCACATAGCGCCATACCGGGAGGACATCCATCAACGATACAACCGATTGCGGGACCATGGCTCTCACCAAACGACGTGACGACGAATAATTTTCCAAAACTGTTTCCAGACATACGACAATACTCTAACGGGTATGAAAAAGGCTGATTGAGATTCTCGCTTCAACCCATAGTTAATAGACACAATGGCGCATTCTACTCGAAAACTTGGCGTAGCGTTCACCTGGCTGGGCTGGATCATTGGCGTGGTGGTGTTGACGCTCATGTTCAACAAACTCATCGATGATCGGTACAACCCCAATCAGGTAGTCAACAGCATAACCACCGATTCCTACCAGGAGATTCGCCTGCAGCGAAATCGGCTCGGGCATTACCTTTTTGACGGCCACATCAATGACCAGCGCGTCACTTTTCTGGTGGACACGGGGGCCACGACCACCAGTATTCCGGCCCACATGCAGCAGAAACTTGACCTGAAAAGGGGCTTTTCGTTTGCTGTGCAAACGGCCAATGGCAGCGCCACGGCCTATGCTACGCGTATCAACAGCCTGCAACTCGGCACCATGCAATTCCACAATGTACAGGCCAGCCTGAACCCCGGCATGAACGGCGACGAAGTGCTGCTCGGCATGAATATTCTCAAGCAACTGGAGCTGGTGCAGCGCGGCGATATCCTGATTATGCGCCGTCCGGGCCAGTGAAATAATTTTTATAATCGATATGAACTTACATATAATCGCCAGCTCTAAGCGGTGGTATGCAGGAACACCTGCATAACCACTTAAAATACGAAACGAGGAAAAATCCAAATGAATACTGCTAAGAAGATCTCCGGCGTCGCTCTGGCTGCTGCCGCTGCCACCATGTTTGCCGTCGCCCCCATGAACGTCTCAGCCGGCGCTCACATGGCAGGCAAATGCATCGGCGGGAATAGCTGCAAAGGCGCCAGCGCCTGCGCAACCGCAACCACCGGCTGCGCCGGACAAAACTCTTGCAAAGGCCAGGGCTGGGTCAAGACCACCAAGGCAGAATGTGATGAAAAAGGCGGTACCTTCGAAAACTGATTCCGCTTCGAAACCGCAATCAAATGCACCGATTCCATCGGTGCATTTTTTTTAGCCATGCACAAACACGCCCAAAAACCCTTTCTCGGATTTGGACTCGGACTACGCGCCGAGCACTACCAGGACATAATCGATAGCCGCCCAACGGAAATCGACTGGTTCGAAATCATCTCCGAGAACTACATGATCGACGGCGGCAAACCGCTGCATTTTCTCGATCGAATCCGCCAGGACTACCCCATGGTGATGCATGGTGTCTCCATGTCCATAGGTAGCACCGACCCCCTCGATATTGACTACCTCAAACAACTCAAAACGCTGATCGATCGGGTGCAGCCCGAATGGTATTCAGACCACCTGTGCTGGACCGGCGTCGATCACAAGAACATGCATGACCTGTTGCCGCTGCCCTATACCGAGCAAGCCGTGCAACATGTGGCTGATCGTATTGCCCGCGTGCAGGATTACATGGGGCGACAGATGCTCATCGAAAATCTGTCCAGTTATATCACCTACAGTGCCGACGCCATGACCGAATGGGAATTCTTGAGCGCGGTGTGTGTCAGAGCCGACTGCCACATCCTGCTGGACGTCAACAACATCTATGTCAGCAGCTTCAATCACCATTTCGATCCCACGGAATACCTCAACGGTGTGCCAGCCGAACGCGTGTGGCAACACCACCTGGCGGGTCATCAGAACACCGGCAACCTGATCATCGACACCCACGACGAACCGATCATAGACCCGGTATGGGAACTCTATGCGAAAACCGCTGAATTGCTCGGGCCGGTATCGACCATGATCGAACGTGACGACAATATTCCAGCACTGGGCGAGGTCATCGACGAACTCAATCGCGCGCGCTCCGTCGCCGCGCCGTATTATGCTGGCAACGACCATGACGTCTGACCTGAAAACACTGCAAAAACGCTTTCAGAATTACCTCATCGGTGAATCCGAAGATTTTGTGCAGGACATCGTCAGCACCGCCGACGCTTTCGCCGAGCACCGTCTGGGCGCTTACTACAATGCCTATCGAATTCGCCTGATCAATTGCCTTGCCACCGATTTTCCGGCGTTGCAAAAAAGCCTCGGCGAGGAGGCATTCGAATATCTGGTGCTCGATTACCTCAGGCTGTTTCCGTCGCAGCATCCATCGGTGCGCTGGCTCGGCCGCAAGATGACAGAGTTCCTGCAACACAGCGACTATGACGATCGTGAATTTCTTGCCGAACTGGCGGCCTTTGAATGGGCGCAGGGCCTGTGTTTCGATGCCGCCGACAGCGAGCGGCTCTTCCAGCTGGAGGACATGGCCGACATCAGTCCGGAGGACTGGCCGACAATGAGCTTTGAATTCCACCCGTCGATGCGTTGGCTGGACCTGCACTGGAATGTTCCACCGTACTGGAGCGCACAGGATAACGCCCAGGACCTGCCGCAACCGACACATGACGCAACCCCGACCCGCTGGCTGATGTGGCGCAAGCAGACAAGCCCCAACTGGCGCTCACTGACGGTTGATGAGGCCTGGGCCATCGAGGCCGCGCGCTCGGGCGCGAATTTTGCCGATTTATGCGAAGGCATGCTCGAATGGATGGGCCCTGATGCGGTGGCCATGCAGGCCGCCGGCTATCTCAAGCAATGGATCAGCGATGAGATAATCGTTGCAATACACCAGCCCGGGTGAAGCCTGGCGCCGGGGCCACGCGATCAGGTCTATGTAACCCACCCGCGATTGGCATCATCGCGAGCACGTGCTAACGTATTCGCCGCAACGACAAACAAACCGTTAGACGGGGAAATCCAATGACAAAAAGCAAATCACTTGCGGCCTCATTTCTGGTTGCCTTGAGCATGGCGGCAACCAGCGCACAGGCGCAGGACAGCGAAGAACTCATCAAGGCGCGCCAGGGCGTCATGACCTTGTACGGCATCAACATGGATATACTGGGCGACATGATCCGCGAAAACAGACCCTACAACAAACAGCTCGCGCAGGAAGCTGCCGACAACCTGCTGGCACTGGCGCAAATGAAAAACGGTATGTTATGGCCGCGCGGTACCAGCATCGCCGACCCGGGCATGATGGGCAAGACCTCGGCCAAACCGGAAATCTGGAAAAACACAGGGGATGTGTCGCAGCGCCACGAGGACCTGACAGCAGCACTTGAAAATCTGGCCAAGAATGCGGCCTGGAGCGTTGATGCACTGGAGGAGAACATTCAGGACGTTAACAGCGCCTGCAAGGGATGCCACCGCGAGTATCGAGCCAAAAAATAAATATCCTGCAAGCGGCGGGTGGAAACGCTGGATTCCGCCCGTCGTTGTTTCTGCTCCCTGTCGCGACAGCCTTTTTTGGATCGTTAGCGTTTGTCCTGCTTCAGTTGCTCAAGCTGTGCGGAAAACAGCGCCACATTGGCCTGATCACCCAACTGCCTGTTGATATCGACCAGCGCCTCGAGCACCTCAACCGCCGCCCCGCTGTTAAGCGTCCACAGGTGGATTTTGAGCGCCCGCTGGTACAGATTATCCGCTGCCCTCAGCTCATTGCGTTGCAAACGCAGCTGCGCCAACTGCTGCAGGGTGGCCGCGATACCGCGCCGATAAACCAGATCGCGATATATGTTCAGTGCCTCGTGAAGCAATCGTTCACCTTCAATGGATCCGGGCGAGGCATCATTCAGTTGCTGCGCCTGTAGTCGCAGCAGCAGCGCGCGGTAACGTTCATTACCCGCTGTGCTGTCAAGATCAATATTCGCGAAGCGGCGAATCCACAAGTCCGCATCGGCATGCCCAAGCTGCTGTTTGAGGCGCGCACTGGCGGCAATCACTGCCAGCGAATGCGCTCCACCCTGAATCACCCGTTGCCCCTCATCGAACGCAGGCCACAAGGGCTGCAATAAATCCAGCGCTTGCTGAGGTCGTTGTTCTGCGTGCAACAGGCGTACCTCCAGCAGCTTGAGTCGCATTGCGGCGTCCATGCCAGAGCGCTCATCGGTCACGCCTATAAGCCGCTGCAGACCTTGCCGGGCCGCAGCCAGATTGCCCACCGTGATACTGGTTTCGATCAGGTTTACAGAGGCCTCGAAAATGCCCGACCCATCATCGATGCTCTGGTACAGGTCGAGGGCATTGGTAAATGCGTTGGCTGCCAGATGGTATTCGTCGTTGGCATAGGCGGTCGCGCCGCGCTGCATGTTTTGCTCGGCATCGTTGAATGCCTTGGGTTTCTGCGGGAGGGGGCTTGCACAAGCCACGAGCAGAATGCATAAGGTCAGCGGCAATAGAATCCTGCACATGCTCAATCGTCCAGCGGCTGGTTAGGCAACCGGGTTTCGCTGTCTGCGGGTGGGATCACCGTCGATAACGGCCACACCTGCTGGGCGTTCTGAATAGTGCGATTGGTGGAATCAAGCAGGTTCTGCATCTTGTTGATCATGTCGGGCAGGTGACGCACCTCCTGGCTAAGCACAGCGCTAGTAACCTTGACATCGTCGGCAATACGATTGGACTTGTTCATCAATGTTTCAGCCGGCTGTAACACCCCGGCCACCTCACGCACGCGCGCCTCGGCCTGTACTAACAGCGCTTCGATTTTTTGCATATTTTCATTAATCGCGCCAATCAGGTCCTGTGTATCCTGAACCAGCGGATCAAGTTTCCTTGCTGCAGGCGCGGTCGATCTGACTATGCCCCCTATATCCGAAATCACGTCACTGACCTGATTCTCCAGTTGCTGATCATAGGCCAGACGACCTACCAGCCCCCTGCCTTCGCTAATCTGCTGACTCAGTTGACGCATATTGCTGACGATGGCAGACATATCATCGGCCGTCGACTTGAGCTGACCGGGTTCAATCACCTCGACCACTGCCGCAATTTTTTCGACGATGGTATTCAGATTGGTCACTGCAGGGGTCAGATTCGCAATCAGTTCATCGATCGTCATCGGTTCCTCGGTAAAAATTGTCGATCCGGGCGGCATCATGGGCAGTTCATGCGAACCGGCGCGGATGATAATGACGGCGTTGCCAATAACAGACAACTTGCTCAACTCTGCCTTGGAGTCGGTGCGCACCAGGCGCTGAAAACGCTGGTACACAAAAAAACGCACATGCACCTTATTCTCATCGGTGATGTCAATCGACTCGACCTGGCCAACATCGATCCCAGAGATATTGACGCGGGTCTCGCTGGATATGCCCTGGGCATTGGCCAGGTAGGTGTCATAAACGACCCGGTCATCCAGCAGATGTGAAGACTGAATCTGCATCAGCACCAGTCCGGCAATAACCAGCACGGCTGCCAGCACGAAAACGCCCACGATGCGCTGCTGAAACGCAACACTCAAACGGTGGATGTAATGCACCCGCGAATTGTTCTGACGGTCACTCATACTGATGGCCTGTCAGCAATTTTTTTGCATCGATAGGACGCATGATTTTTTGCTGTAGCAACATGGTTTCCAGTGCTGGCAGTTTAGAGCGCAACAGCTCTGCAGGCGAATCGTACATGGCGCTGCTCTCGCCATCACAATACAGTATTCTGCCATTGAAGCCTAAGCTAAATGCGACATCGTCGGTACTCATTACCAGCCCCGTTTTCCCCCTGTGATGAATCCAGGAAAGAAACTCGCCAACCATGGCGCGATCCGCGTGGTCGAGACCATGCAACGGGTTTTCGATGAATAACAGGTCCGGTTCCAGCATCAGCGGTCGCGCCAGCACAAATAGCCGGTGCAGACGTTCACTCATGTAGGCGGGCAGATTGTCATGCTGATGCGCATCGGGTAGCAGCTGCAGTAACTCGCTTGCGCGCGCCTCCAACTCAGCTTCGTCACCCACGCCATGATAACGCGCCGCCAGTATCAGGTTTTGCCGACCGTTGACCACCGACAGCAAAGGTATTGCCTGCTGTACATACCCCACCTGGCACCGTAACTCTCGCCGCCTGGAAACACCCATCCGCGCACTATCCTCTCCGTACAAGCGTACCGAACCCGTACCACAGGGTTCCATGCCCGCCATCATTTTCATGTAGCGCGCGAGCAATTCATTGTCGGGTCCTAACAGCACCAGCCGCTCACCGGGTCCGATGCTACAGCTCAGACCGGCCAACTGACCGAACCCCATCGGCCGGGCCTCGCTGACCTCAATGGCCATTTCACTATCGCTGTCGGCGGAATTCATTTAAGCAATACCATCAGGCCATCAACCACGAATACCAGCACCAGCGTGTTGACAATCGCGGTCTGGGTCTGCTGCGGTACCTCGGTCACGGACGCGCCGACCCTGAAACCATGAAAGCAGGCGATGGCGCCGATCAGCAGACCGAACAGGGCGTTCTTGATCACGAACAACATCAGGTCGTACAAGCCAATCGAATCCGTCAGTATAAACAGATATTTATAATTGGCCGGAGACGACAGAAACGCGGAAAAAACCACTCCGACGACCATGATGATGACGGAAAAATAAACTGACAGGCAAAGCTGCGAAAACATCAGCCCGACAATGCGCGGAAATACAAAATAACGCGGGGTATCCATACCCAGACATTCGAGGCCCTGTATCTCACCGCGTTGCTTCATGTTGCCCAGATCGACCGCGATAGCCGAGCCCGAGCGCCCGGTGAGGATGAATGCTGTCAACAAGGGCGCCAGCTCGAGCACCAGGGTCTGAGAGAGGATATGCATCAGGTCCTTGTCCGAAGTGACTGATTGCAACAGCAGGATGAACTGGGCGCAGACGCTGAGACCCAGCGCCACGGCAATGACCGAGATGGTCGGCAAGGCATCGATACCGCTGAAAATGATCTGCCCCACCACGGCACGACGATTGAACCCGCGTCCCGCGCCCTGCCCTCGCCAGAAGGTCAGAACCGACCAGGTAAAAGCCGCCAGTTTCCACACGTAACGCAGCGACAGAATCGTGCGCCGACCGGTGATATCGATCACGCGGGTAACCGGGATATGTAACAGACTCATGATGCGTGCAGCCCCCCTCGAATATGATTCTAGCGCATATCGATGTCAGGTGCGCATTGCAGCGATTTGCATGAGCGCATCCGTTTGTTATGCTGCGCCAACTATTCGATGCCAGAACAGGCCAATTCCATGAGCAATTTTTTCTGGGACAATATCTTCAAGGCCAGCAGCGACGAGATCGAAGACATCGCCCGCCACTGGTGCAGTTCTCCACTGTTCAAGAATATTCCCAAACGGCATGTGCGCCAGTTAGCGGAGAACATGCACGTGCGCCACTACCAGGCGCACGAGACCGTATTTCGCGAGGGCGACCAGGGTGCAGGCACCATCCTGGTCCTCGATGGAGAGGTTTGCATCAAGGCCCGCAACAATACTCTGGCAACCCTCGAAAGCGGTGATTTCTTTGGCGAAATCGCCCTCGCCGAGAACGATAAACGCACCGCCGACGCCATTTGTACCCGCGATTCAACGCTGGTGTTCTTCCTGCGTCAGGATCTGGAGGAATGGATAGAGACCGAACCCCGCCTGGGCGCGGCATTTCTGATGAACCTGGCCTCCGTGCTCGCCCAGAGATTACATCAGGCCAACCAGTTGCTGGCTCGCGGCAATGCCTAGAATACGCAACGACGGCGCCAGTTCGGCCTACCTCGAAACCTTCAAGGTCTCGGCCGTGCTTATCGCCCTGTTTCTCGCCAGTTTCTACCTGTTGTCGTCGGTGCTGCTGCCGGTCATCATCTCGTTTACCCTGTATGCACTAAGCCTGCCGTTCGTCAATTACCTGGTGCGCAAGGACATCAACCGATCCGCTGCCATTATCATCATGCTGGTCATCATGATGAGCCTGAGCATTTTCGCCATCAGCGTCGCTCTGCCACAATTTCTCCAACAGGCCGCAATTCTGAAGAACAAACTGCCGACCATGCTCGATCAGTTCGAGGCCTTCACCGGTCATTACAGCGCGGTATTGGGACAGACGCTGGGCATTGAAATCAATACCACGCAGATACTCGGCTCACTGCTGGCGCAATCGTCATCGCTTGGCAAAAACCTGCTCGGCAGCATTACCGAACAACTGTTCGCGATCACTCTGGCCATGATTCTTGTACCGGTGCTGACCTATTTCATTCTCAAGGACTTCAAATCCCTGCGCAACAAGCTGCTCAACTGGCTACCCAACTCCAGTTTCGAGCTGGGCTGGTTGATCTACCATCGCGTGACGCGCCAGCTTGAAGCCTATACCCGCGGTGTCATGCTGCAGTCTTTCATTATCGCCCTGGTCGCCAGCAGCGGTTTTCTGATTATCGGCCTGGAGATGCCGATCCTGCTGGGCAGCCTGACCGGCCTGCTCAACCTGATACCCTATGTCGGCCCGCTCATTGCCATGCTGTTATCGGTGCTGGTCGCCGCGGCCATGACCCCTTTCGATGTCAACATGATCTACCTCGCCATTGCCGTCATCATTAGCGCCCAGATCGTGGACAATACCATTGTAATTCCCGCCTTCATCGCCAATGTCGTCGACCTGCACGCCGTGCTGGTCATTGTCGGCATCATTATTTTCGGCAACCTGTTTGGCGCCATCGGGGTTATCCTGGCGATTCCATCACTGGCCGCAATCAAGATCATCTACCGCAATATCTACGCCGATATTCACAACGACTCGCGCCAGTCCGGTGGCCGGACTTAACAGCCAAAACCCAGGAGGCCGCCTTATTCAGTGGCTTCGGAATCAGGCTCTTTGCTGTTCTATTGGTAACTCCTCAGCGAATTTTCACGCCTAAGCCTCAGGCCTGGCAGGAAACCCTTTGCACGGACGTTTGCCGCATGCATGTGGCAAACGGGACTAAACGGATGTAGTCACGATGTTCCCTGGAACGGATTCTCTGTCCGGCGATCGCCACCCAGGCATGGAACGAGCCGGGCAGTTAGCCTTGTTCTTTGATCGAGCGCGCCAGACGCATCAACGCCGCACGCAGGTCCTCATCATCGATTCCTGCAGCGCTCTTGCCGACCCTTTCGGCTACCTGACTGGAAAAATGCTGCGCCGGTTTGCTGCGCGCTTTCTCGGCCCCCAGTGAGCGGCCTCCCGGCTGCACGATCATCTTTAGACTCAGGTTCTGGCCAAATTGCTGTTTAATTCTGGTGCTGAGTTCAGCCGTATGCAGACGCAGGTAGTTGACCAGTCCAGGACTGGGAACCGCGATGGTCAGGCAACCGTCCTGCACCGATAACACCTGCACGCAGGCATACACCGGGTCATCGTCGAGACTGTTGAAAAAGGCCTGGAAGCGCTGGATCTCGGCCGTTTTCCGGCCATAACCTTCGGGCAGAATATCGCCGAACAGGCTACGCACCGGGCGCATTCCCGAACCTTCACGCCGCCGGGTCATGGTGTAGCCTGGTCATTTCGCGCTGGGTCATAAACACACTCCGAGCGAACCGGACAACCCTGACAGTCGGGACGTTTCATGCAGTGGCGCTTGGCATGCGACACGATCAGTGCGTGGTAACGGTTGTAGATCGGCACATCCGCCTCCAGCGAGCTGTGGAACAGGTTTTGAATGGTCGCGTATTTTTCCTTACCGTGCAGCAAACCCAGGCGTGAAAAAATACGCCGGGTATAGGCGTCGACCACGAAGGAGGGTTTATGAAAGGCATACAACACGATGTCATCAGCGGTTTCATCTCCAATGCCATGCAGGGCGATGAGCTTGTCGCGCAATGTCTGGGTATCCAGTGCCGCCAGCGGCGGGTGACCGCCCTGCTCAAGGTACCACTGGGCGAAAGCGCTGAGGCGGCGCGCCTTCTGATTGAAGTAACCGGAAGGCCGAATCAGACTGCCGAGTTCTTCGAGTTCGAGGTCGGCCAGCGACTCGGCATTACAGGCGTCGCGCTGTTTCAGGTTGGCAATCGCCTTTTCCACGTTCGGCCAGGCCGTGTTCTGGGTCAGGATGGCGCCGACCATGACCTCGAAATCATCATCCGCCGGCCACCACGATGGCGCACCGTAGTAATCCAGCAGCGCCGTGTAGATATCGGCGATGGGATTATTTTTTGCGGCCGCCACTGGGTTTTTTGCGCCGGGTGGAACGATCAGGGCTGCGCGAGGCCGAGCGCTGTTCGGCATCGGGATACTCCAACTGCAGCGACTTGAACAACTGTTTGACCACCGGGTCATCGAAAAATCGCCACTTGCCGGGCTTCAACCACTTGGGCAGGTTGAACTCGTGGTAACGCACGCGCACCAGGCGGCTGACCTCGGCGTCCACGGCCTCCCACAGCCGGCGAACCTCACGGTTGCGGCCCTCGTGCAGGATCACGTGGTACCAGTGGTTGACGCCCTGCCCGCCGATATCGATGACCCGATCGAAACTGGCCGGACCATCTTCCAGCTCAACGCCCGCCTGCAATTGCTGGATCTTTTCCGGCGTGATATCACCACGCACGCGCACGGCGTATTCGCGTTCGAGTTCAAACGAGGGATGCATCAGGCGATTGGCCAGTTCACCATGCGAGGTGAACAACATCAATCCCGAGGTATTGATATCCAGCCGACCGATCGCCACCCAGCGCCCATGCTGCAGGCCCGGCAACTGGTTGAATACGGTTGGCCGACCTTCCGGATCGGAGCGGGTGGTCACCACGCCCACCGGTTTATGGTACATCAGCAGCTTGGGTTTGCTTTCGTGGCGCGCCAGGCGCACCGGCTTGCCATCGATGCTGATCTTTTCGCTACCGCTGATCTGGTCGCCCGGCTGGGCAGTTTTACCATTGACCGAGATACGCCCCTGCTGCAGCATCTCGTCGATCTGGCGACGCGAGCCAACACCCTGGTTAGCCAACAGTTTTTGAATTCTTTGCATGTTATTTGAGCGCCCATAACTGACCGATGCCGGTCGATGATTCGGTCAGTAGCTGGCGGCCATTGGCGCCGATGTTCAGGTCAAGAATGGTCGCCGCATCCGGCTGTACCTTTTCCTTCACCTCGGGCAGCCAGCTCTGCAGCGACTTGCCACTTTTTACATCCCATATATCGATACCGCGCGCGGCGCGTCCGGTCGCCAGTATTCGCGCATCATCGGAAAAATCGGCCGACACCACGGTCATGCCGCGGCTTTTGACCTCCAATGTCGATATCAACGCTCCTTTGTCGGCGGTGGAATAGATGTGAGACTGACCGACATAGGCGTTGGCGAATGCCAGCTCGCCATCGTCCGACAGTTCGACGCTGGCGATCTTGTACTCAAGGTTCTTCGACCAGACGTGGCTGCCATCCGCCAGGTTCCACAGGCTGGCGTGCCAGTCGTCTGAGCCGGTCAGGGCGAAACGACCGTCGCGCGACAGGGCCACCGAGGTGATTTTTTCGTGGTGGGCAAAGACATACACCATCTTGCCGGCCTGCATGTCGAAATAGATGGCCTGGTTGGCCTTCATGCCAATGAGTGCATAACGACCATTGGCCGAGATCGCCACATCGCGCAGGTCAGGCCACTTCCAGTAACCCACCAGGCGGCCATTCGCCATCGACCAGCGTGCAACCGATTGCTGCTCGATGGTGACCAGGAAACGCCCGTCGGCGGAAAAATCGGCGGCGACGATACCGCCTTCAGCGTTATCCTCGTGCTGCACGCTGTACAGCACCTCGCCTTTGTCGACATCCCAGATTCGTCCGAAACCGCCGATCTCGCCGGTCAGCAGGCGTTTGCCGTCGGCGCTGATGGCAGCGCTGTAGGAACCGGTATCCGCATGCGACCAGCGTTTAAGCTCTTTGCCTTTGTCGCCACAGCCGACCAGCAGCAAAAACGCGGCCATGAGCGCGAGCAACGTCAATGCGCCGCGCGATGTCACGTCACAGACTCTTCGCCAACGGGCTGCTGAAGCTCGTCATCCGTCATCCCCGCCTCAGGAGCAGCGGACTGTGGCTCCATCGCATCCTCGCCCGCGCCTGCATCGCCGACCAGATTATCGCTAAACGACAGTTCGGGATGATACTGATCCAGATCCTTGAGCTCGGACAGCGTCGGCAACTCGTTCAACGAGCTCAGATTGAAATAATCGAGAAACTGGCTGGTCGTGCCATACAGACTGGGTTTGCCTGGCACATCCTTATGTCCCAGGGTTTTGACCCACTCGCGTTCCTGCAATGTCTTGATGATGTTGGAGCTGACGCTGACACCTCGAATCGCCTCGATCTCACCACGCGTAATGGGCTGACGGTAGGCGATCAACGCAAGTGTCTCGAGCAGGGCGCGCGAGAAACGCGGCGGCTTTTGCTGGTACAGGCGCATGATGAACGACGAATAATCGCTGCGCACCTGCAGGCGAAATCCGCTGGCTACCTGTTTGATTTCGACACCGCGCCCCGCGTATTCCTCGCCCAACTCGTGCAGGGCCTTGCGGATGTCATCCTTGGTCGGCTGATCGAGATCGCCGGTAAACAGGTCGAACAGATGATTCACCGACAACGGATGGTCGGACGCGCTCAGCAGGGCTTCAATAATGGGTTTGAGTTTTTCAATTTGCATATCAGGTAACGCGCGGACGTACATATATCGGTGCGTAGGGCTCGTTTTGCACCAGCTCGATCATGGATTCCTTGACCAGTTCGAGAATGGCCAGAAAACTCACAACCACACCCATGCGGCCCTCCTGTGCGCTGAAGAAATCCTTGAAATCAGTATAACCTTCCGCTTTCAGTTTGCCGAGTACGATGGTCATGCGTTCGCGCACCGACAGCGGTTCGCGCTCGATGTGGTGGCTGGCGAACTGTTCGGCGCGATTGACCACGTCGCGAAACGCCATCAGCAGTTCACGCATCGAAACCTCGGCCAGTGGAACCTCGCTGTCGAACTTCGGCAACTCGGCGCGTGTCGGAAAGATGTCACGCTCCTCGCGCGGCAGCTCATCCATGTCCTCGGCCGCTTTCTTGAACTGTTCGTACTCCTGCAGGCGGCGTATCAGTTCGGCGCGCGGATCATCCTCGTCGTCAGCCCCACTCGGGCGCGGCAGCAGCATGCGTGACTTGATCTCGGCCAGCATCGAGGCCATGACCAGATATTCGGCAGCCAGCTCAAGTTGCAGTTGTTTCATCAACTCGATGTAGTCCATGTACTGCCGCGTGATGTCGGCCACCGGGATATTCAGAATATCGATATTCTGGCGCTTGATCAGGTACAGCAGCAGATCCAGTGGTCCTTCGAAGGCCTCAAGAAACACCTGCAGCGCATCGGGTGGAATATACAGATCCTGCGGAATGATAGTCAGCGGCTCGCCCTCGACCAGGGCGAACGGCATTTCCGCCTGGTGGCTGCCGGTCTCGATTAACAGGTCGGGGGTGGTCGTCATATCAGCGCAGCGTCAGGCCCATGGCCTTGCGCACCTCTTCCATGGTATCTCGCGCCACATCACGCGCCGCCTCGCAGCCTTCGTTGATGATGTTCTCGACACTCGTCAAATCATCCTGGTAATCACGTGCACGCTGCTGTATCGGTTTGAGTTCGGCGGTGATGGCATCGACGATATGCTGCTTGCAATCGACGCAGCCGATGCTGGCCGTGGTGCAACCCTCGGCCACCTCGACCTTCAGCTCTTCCGACGAATACACCTGGTGTAGCTCCCACACCGGACATTTCTCCGGATTGCCGGCATCCGTGCGACGAATACGCGCCGGATCGGTCGGCATGGTGCGAACCTTCTTTTCAATCTCGGTCGGCGTCTCTCGCAGCGCAATGGTGTTGTTATATGATTTGGACATCTTCTGCCCGTCGAGACCCGGCATCTTGGAGGCCACGGTCAACAGGGACTGCGGCTCGGGCAGGATGATGCGGCCGCCGCCTTCGAGGTAACCCTGCAAACGTTCACGGTCGCCGAGGCTGATATTCTGCTGGCTGTTGAGTAGCGCATAACCGACAGACAGCGCCTCGACATCGCCCTGCTCCTGGTAACGGCGCAACAGGTCCTTGTATATCTTGGCGTTTTTCTTGCCCATCTTGCGAATCGCGGACTCGGCCTTTTCCTCGAAATCGGTCTCCTTGCCATACAGATGGTTGAAACGCCGGGCGACTTCACGCGTCAATTCGACATGCGCCACCTGGTCTTCACCCACCGGCACATGACCGGCCTTGTACATCAGAATGTCGGCACTCTGCAGCAACGGATAACCCAGAAAACCGTAGGTATCCAGGTCCTTGTCCTTGAGTTTTTCCTGCTGATCCTTGTAGCTGGGCACCCGCTCCAGCCAGCCCAACGGCGTGATCATCGACAGCAGCGTATGCAGTTCGGCATGTTCCGGTACCCGCGACTGGATAAAAATCGTCGAGCTGCCGGGATTGACGCCGGCCGCCAACCAGTCGATGACCAGATCGATACTGCTTTCGGCAATGATCGACGGGTTGTCATAATGCGTCGTCAGCGCATGCCAGTCGGCGACGAAAAAGAAACATTCATAGCTATGCTGCAGTTCGATCCAGTTTTTGAGAACACCGTGATAATGCCCAAGATGCAAAAGACCGGTCGGTCGCATGCCGGAGAGCACACGCTGATTTTGGCTGGCGGAAGAATTCAAACGACTAACCCAAATTGTGAAAGGCGCGATTATAGTTTTGTGGCAGGCAAAGGTATAGGGAATCAAGGCGGCAATCGGGTATTTCATAAGCGAGTCAGCAAAATCGTGCAAAAATTGATCTGATTGAATCGCTGTGAGTGATTTCACGTCGATTTCCTTAGAAAATTTCATAGAATAGGCCGCCACTCTCCCAATCACTCCAACATAAAAGAAGTCGTCACCATGATCAGCAGTCTGTTCAAACCCGCCTGGAAAAGTAAATCCGCCGATAAACGCCTGCAAGCCGTTAGCACGCTGGACAACAGCAGCCAGGAAGACCGCGAAATTCTGTGGCAACTGTGTAATGACCCGGAGGATCCGGTCTGTCTGGCCGCGATTGACAAGTTCGACGAGCTGTCACGCCTGTTTGATCTGCACCAGCAACACGAACGTGAGCCGGTTCGCGCCAAAGCGCTGGAGCGGGTTAATCAATTGATCAGCAACAACGGATTCCTCAGCGAAGACAAGGCCGGCGAGTTGCTGGCCTCAAAACCCGATATGGCGCCGCTGTTCGCCGCCAATGCCTCGTTACAGCCGGTGCGCGCTGCAGCCATACAGCGGCTGGACAACGACAAGCTGCTTCAGGTTTTGCCCGAAACCAGTTTTAGCGACGTGCGTCAGAGCATCGCCGAGCGTCTGCACACGCTGGACGAACTCGAAGCGGCGCGTAAATTTCTGCGCGGCAAGGACAAGAACGCCGAACGACTCCTGAAGTCGCGCATCGATGCGATCCGTCTCGAACAGCGCGAACAGGCCGATCACGAGCAGGCGGTGGCGCACCTGATCGAGGAAGCCGAATACCTGACCAGCCATGACTGGCTGCCCGAATTCAAGGCGCGCGTCATCGCCAATACGGCGCAATGGGAGCGCCTGCAACGCCCCATCATCCCTGCGGACCGCGAACGTTATGATCGGGCCAGGGCGATCATGCAGCAACGCTGTGAACAGCAGCAATTGATCGACCAGACTCAGGAAGCACAACAAAAACTGGTCGATGGACTGGACCAGTTGTTAAGCGAGATCAGCACCGCCGGGCTTGCATCCGCACTGGAAAAAAATGCGCAATTCGTTCAGCGTCTGGACCAGTCGCATCTTGACTGGATAGCACTCAAATCCACGCTAGCGCCGTCCGACACCCTGCAACAACGTCATGGCGAAATGTTACGTTTACTCGAAAGCGCCCTCAGCCTGCTTAAACAGGCGGCGGATGGACTCGACGATGCCGGGAAATCGAAGGCCCTTAGCAAAACGCTCGAACGCCTTGACTGGCCCACCGCCAGGGGCGCCTTCCGTGCCGCCGATGAACTGCGCAACGAACTCAGCGAAAGAGCCAGGGTGCGCGAACAGGCGGCGAAGGAAAAACAGGCCCGCCTCGACCAATTACACAAAAAAGTCAGCTCGATTACCCGGTTCGCCCACGCCGGGCATCTGGGCCGCGCAAAACAGATTCACGCCAAGGTTGAAAAAGCACTGCCCGAGTTTACCGGCGCCGACCTGCAGCGCCTGCAGGACCGCCTCAACGAAGCCGGCGAAACACTGGGCAAGATGGATGACTGGAAGAACTTCGCCACCGAGCCCAAATACATCGAACTCTGCGCGGCCATGGAAGCCCTGATCGGCAGCGATTTACATCCGGATAACCAGGCCGGCAAGATCAAGGAATTGCAGAAACAGTGGAAATCACTGGGTTATTCAGCGATTTCCGACCAGTACTGGCCACGCTTCAAGGAAGCCGCCGACAAGGCCTACGAACCCTGTGCCGAATTCTTTTCGTCACGTCGCGATACGCGCAAAGATCACCTGCAACAACGTCAGGCCTATGTTGACGAGATGCAACAGCTGCTGCAAAAAACCGACTGGGACACTGAACCGGATTACAAGGCCGCGCAGGATGCGGTGCGCCGAATCAGTGACGGTTTCAGCTCGATCAAGGACGTTGAACGCGGCGAAGGCAACAAACAGTGGAAGGCCTTCAACAAGTTTCGCGACGCGGTTTTCGCCAAACTCGATGTCGCCTATGACGCGAATATCGCCGCCAAGAAGCGCCTGGTGGAACAGGCCGGCGCGCTGGCCGAAAGCGATCCCTCAGAAGACAATCTGGGCAAGCTGAAGATGCTGCAAACCCGCTGGAAGCAGATCGGCATCACGCGCCGCAAAGATGATCAAAAAGCCTGGAAGGCGTTCAAGAAATTCGGCGACCAGGTATTTGACAAACTGCAGGCGCAGCGCAAGGAAAAACGCGCTGAGGATGATCAGCAACTCGGCGCCTACCGCCAGATCATCAAGGATATCCAGACGCTGGCCAAATCCGCCAACGAACTGGCCGATACGGACCACCGGCTGGGTGAATTCCAGGCCGCTTACCAGGCCCTGCCGGCATTGCCGGAAAACCTGCCGGAAAAGCTCAGTCGAGGCATTCAGCGCGACTATCAACAGGCCTGTCAGCAGGTTGAGGAGCGGCGGCGGCACATCCTCAAACGCCAGCGTCGCGACGAGCTCGATGCCCTGCGCCAGCGCGCCGACCTGTGCCTGAAACTGGAATCGCTGGACGATTCGGCGGACGACCCGGCGCGGCAAAAGATCGATGAACAATGGCAACTGGTCGAGTTGCACGATCACGAACTCATTCGCCGCATCGACGCCAGACGCCAGGCGAGCGGGTCCAAGGTGGATCGCGATGCCATCGCCGAACAGCGGCGCCTGTTTTGCATCAAGCTTGAAATTGCCACCGGACAGGACAGCCCGGCCGAGGACCGCCAACTGCGCACGCGCTACCAGTTGGAGCAGATGAACCAGTCCGGACTCGGTCAGGCAGCGATGGATTTCGCTGATGATCTGGAACAGGTGGAGGTGGAATGGTTATGCATGCCGGGCGCGGGTGCACAGCAAGCGCAGCTTGACCAGCGCTTGTACAAGATACTCAAGGGATCGAGCAAAAAATGATCAATCAGTCTTCAAGAAAATCGACGTTGCCCTGGCCGTAGCGCAAGATCTCGGGACTGCCGTCGATCAGACTGATGACCGTCGTCGGTTCATTGCCGCAAGGCCCGCCATCGATCACCAGATCAATCTGGTGCTCATATTTATCACGAATATGCTCGGCATCATCCATCGCATCGTAACGCCCGGGTTCGATCAGGGTGCTGCTCATGATCGGCTGCCCCAGTTCGGTCAGCAACTCACGCACGATATTGTTGTCGGGCACGCGCACACCGATGGTCTTGCGCTTCGGATTCATCAAGCGCCGCGGCACCTCGGAGGTCGCCTTCAGCAGAAAGGTATAAGGGCCGGGTGTCAGGGTTTTCATCAACCGGTAGGATGAATTATCCACCTTGGCATAGGTGCCAATCTCTGACAGATCGCTGCACACCAGCGTGAAGTGATGCTTGGAATCAAGCTTGCGCAGACGCTGGATACGTTCCATGGCCGCCTTATCTCCAATATGACATCCCAACGCATAGCTGGAATCGGTGGGGTAAGCAATCAGGCCGCCGTCGGCGATGATCTTGACCGCCTGCTGGATCAGGCGTTTTTGCGGATTATCTGGATGAATTTCAAAAAACTGGGCCATGGGCCTCGTTACCACACACTGGAAAAGGGACGGAAAAGAAGCGGAAGGAAAACAGGAAAGGCGTTAGATATCGCAGCTGCCGGTTTCGTTATACACCGACATGACCGCCTTGAGTTCGCTCATGACGGTCGCGCGTTCGCTCGAATTCAGCTTGCGCAGGGCCTCACAGGCCCGACGTTTTTCAGCGTCAACGAGAATACCGTTGACGTAACGGCAACCGCGTTGACAGATATCTTCCACTACCGCATTGAGTCGCCTGTTTCTCACATTCCACCACCGGTTTGGGACAATACCCACCATTATAACGCTGGTCAAAACATTAGGAAATGATAATATTTGATTTTTTTCAGGAGTCGGTTATGAGCTTCCGCACCATGCATTTTCCCGGCATGACCATCGATCAGATCCACAGCGATGGCGATACTGCCCACATCGACATAGGTCATGCCATCATCATCAAGAACATGGATGGCGCCGAACACGATACGAAATGGTACGGCAAGGGCATGCTCAACGTCCACGAACTGATGCTGGATAGCGAGGCATTGCCTGATTTTCCCGCCACCGTCAGCAGCGCCGATGTCAAGGACAACCAGATCACCTATCGCGACGAGGTCATCATCCCGATCAAATACCACGGTAGCGTCGGTATCACACTTAGGTTCGAAGGCTTCGCACAACCCGTCAAGTTCATCGGTGAACACATGGATTTCGACCTGTCGGAACACGAAAGATACATCGAACATATTAAGGATTAGCATCGTATCCTGACTGGCGGGTGTTCGTCCGCCAGGAATCGGCTGTCAGACACCCGACATGCCAGGGCTGCCGCAGGTCGGGATGACACTCACAGGCTGTAGCAACCGGGGAAAAAGCCCTGTCATGATCGTGGTTAAACTGGTTGAATAACACCCGGCCCAACCAACACGAGTAGCAGCGCATGAAACGCATACTGTTTTTTCACAACGGCAAGACCTTTGGCGGCGGCGACGAGTTGCTGCAACAATGGCGCGCCACGCCCGGCAGCTGGATCTGGGTCGACCTGCAAGGCGAAACCGTTGACCAGGAACGGGGGTTTCTGAGCAACGAGTTGGGCATCGATGATCTATACATGACCGAGGCCCAGCGCCCACGTCACCCACCCAGCCTGCGCCTGCACGGTGACCAGCTTTTCGTATTGCTCAAACCGCTGGCCGCCGAATCCCGCGACCTCGATTTTAAAACCCTGCAACTGGCGCTGTTTCGCGGCCCCGGCTTTCTGGTCAGCCGCCGATCAGGCGAATCGCCCTATCTCAACCGGCTGTGGGAACGCGCGGCCCAGGGTCAATCGGACGACCTGAAATCGGAAGACATTGTGTCATCCATGGTGCGCCGGGTGGTCGATCGCTACGGTGCCGTATTGCTTGATCTCGAAGTGCAAATCGACGAGATCGAGGACACCCTGCTCGAATCGCAGAATGAAAATCAGTTGCAGGAACTGGTGCTGTATAACACCCAGTTGCGTCGCATGCGCCGGGTCATCAACTACCACGTACATGTCTTTGAACGACTGCAGGCCCGGCCCACGCTGTTCAACAATGAACCCGTGCACGATTCACTGTGCGACAGTTACGCCCTGATGGAGCGTTTCAGCAGCCTTGCCGAGCTGTACCAGAACGTCATCACCGACCTCATCGAGGGTTACATCAGCCTTAACGGCCATCGTCTGAACCAGATCATGAAGGTATTGACGATCGTCACCGTCATGTTTGCGCCACTGGCGCTGCTGGTCGGCATCTATGGCATGAATTTCGAAAACATGCCGGAACTCAAGGCCGCCAACGGTTATTACGTGTTATTGACCGTCATGGGCCTGTTCTCGGGCGGGTTACTGCTGCTGTTCCGACGCCTGAGGTGGGTATGAGCCGCAATCTTTCTGCGGTTAATACCCACCAACCCTGCCGATATAATGGCTTCCTTTGATCAGCGCCTGTCATGACTCAGACCACACCCACCCACATCGCCATTCATCAGAAATCCAGAATACTGGAAATTCACTTTGCCGATGCCAGCGAACATCACCTGCCGTTTGAATACCTGCGCGTTTTTTCACCCTCTGCCGAGGTCAAGGCGGCAAAAAATCGAGGTGAAATCATCAGAGGCAAGCAGGACGTGGTTATTACCGGCGCCGAACCGGTCGGCAGTTACGCACTGCGCCTGATCTTCGATGATGGACACGACACCGGGGTATATTCCTGGGATACCCTGCACAAACTGGCCCAAAACCACGCCAGCAACTGGGCAGACTATCAGCGCGAGCTGGCGCAGACCCGGACACCGGATAACGATGGGCAGCCGATCACCGTGTTATTTTTCATGACCCTGGCTGAACTCTTTGGCAATGAAAGCCTGCAACTCGACCTAAGCCCTGACATGCAGAAGATTGGCGACCTGCTCGAACACCTGCGCCAGCAATATCCTCTACTGGCGCCGGCCCTTCAGCCGGATATGCTCAGCATAACAGTCAACAAACAATTCGCCTCGGAAAAACACGCCCTGCTCGCCGGCGACGAGGTGGCGCTGGTGCCCAGGGCGGCCACCAAGAGCGGCGCCTGATATCCAGGTCGCCACTCGTAGCAGCCATACGGACTCAGCGGACTCAGAGGGTGATGACCTGATCCGGCATATTGCCGGACAGGGCGGCATACAGATTGGGGAAACACCCAATCGTGGCGCCATCGACCAGCAGCTCGTCGATCTCACGCTCGTACGCACACTGGTCGCAGGCCATCAACAACATGCCGCTGTCGGCCGCGACCCTGGCCAGGCGTTCACCCAATGGGTTTCCCTGTTGTAATACGTAGGTATTATCTTCAAAGAAAAACATTCCAACCACCTCGACGCCGTGCGCGCCCTCCTCAAGTTGAGGCAGGATCATTTTGCCGAGTTTGTAGGAAACCGAATGCCCCTGGGTAGAAAAAATAGGGTCTTCAGAAGAATTAGT
>JGI10211J34971_10000099_pt1 | contig 64132 bp, 48 predicted proteins | sample Etolagsediment_FD_34971 | JGI IMG/M metagenome (IMG submission 34971) | reverse complement strand
TTTTGCGCTATGCGGTAGAGGAGATCGCACTCCATGCACGGGCGATCATTAGTAATCCCCCCCCCACCGAACCGCTCGTACTACTGCAGCCGCAGAGTCGGCGCGGCGGTACCGCCCTCTTTATCTATACGGCGATCCACAACCACTGTTTTACCACCATCACAACGCTGCTCGATCAGCTCGGATTGACTGTGGTTGATGCACGTATCATCCCCTCGCGCGATCACTACACGCTCGATACTTATCTCGTGCTAGAGGAGAGTGGTGAGCCCATCTCCGAACCCTACCGACTTGAGGAGATCCGCACCACGCTGATCAAGCTACTACAGCATCCAGAGCAGGTACCCACGTCAGTACAGCGGCGACTCCCCCGACAGCTTAAGCAGTTTACTGTCGCTACCGAGGTGCTATTTCAGCAGGATCAGCACAACCACCGCACGGTGATGGAGGTGATCACCACCGACCGACCGGGGCTACTCTCACGCATCGGCCACGCTCTAGCGAGTTGTCAGGTGCAGCTACAGAACGCCAAGATCGCCACCTTTGGCGAGCGGGTTGAAGATATCTTCTTTATTACCGATGCCGATGGCAATCCGATGCTCGACACCGAGAGTCAAGCCTGTCTGCGGGAGACGATTAGTCGTGTGCTGCAGCAGCCATAGTCAGGCATGCAAACGACAACAGGGCCGGCGAGTCATCGACTCATCCGACCCTGTTATGCGGCAGCCGAACACCGCGGAGCGCTCCGCGGCAGCCGGGCGCCGATTAGTGCACTGAGGCGTTAGCGGTCGCAGCGACGCGGCCATCCTTCAGGGTCACCAGCCGCTCAATCTGCGCTAGCGATACCAGATGGGCGTAGATCGCCGGTAGATAACGGCGGTTACGCATCTCAACAAAGCGCTCATCGGAGAGGTTGTTGAGGCGCTCTTCGTTGATCACATAGCAGCCGGCGATATTCTTGATCCGATCGTTATCACGCACCCGCATGTTAAGCGGCGTCAGCATATTGTTCTCTGAGAGATATTTGCAGAAGGCGCGGGTTACCTGATCCATCTGCTGCAGCTCACCGAGGTAGCGCTTCACATTCTCCAGCACCTCTGTCGGCTCACCTGACTCGTTAAACAGGGGCCGCCCCTCCTCCTCAGAGACCAGCGCACTCCCCTCGTCGATGCAGACGGTAAACTGCCCCTCCTGATCGGTGCGAGCGAGCGCAAACGGATAGCGCCGGATAATCGCTGGAATGTAGGAGGCCTGCCACTTGCCACTCTCATCGACAAATAGGTTCTCACCGCTATCAAGCCCCATCAGTGCCACGGGCCGGAACTCATCCTGCTCTTTGTCTTCGATGAAGACCACCGGATAGATGGCGGCGGCACGCACAAACTCATGGGTCATCAGCGAAGCGATATGAAACTGCGAGGCGAACGCAAACCCCTCAATCTGCTTAATCTTCTTCGCAGCGTGCTGCTCTTTGTTAACAGGAACCAGTTTCTCAAACATATTCAGGTGCTCTCCAGATCCAACGGACTATGGCATTAAGCGGTGGCAGTGTAGACCACCATCACGGTATCTCAAACAGTAGGATTCTATAACCTTGTCGATTGCTGGGACAAGGGGGCGTCAGAATTCGTCATGATCTTGTGACCCCGATCACGCCAGCGCACTACGATAGGGTCAGTTCAAATGAGGGATCTTGCTGTAGCCGTCGTACGGCGCTATTCGCCTCCCGCCATGCAACGGAGTGTACTAGCTCAGCGGTGGTGATAGCGTGGCGACCATGGAGGCGAGCAAGACGGGTACCGAGCACCGGATCGGCCGGCCGTTCGAGCTGCGATAGGAGCTGCTCAACCGCCGGACGATTGTTACACAGCAGCGCGACATCGCAACCGGCGTCGAGTGCTACGGTCGCCCGCGCTAGATGATCCCCGACGCCACCGGCGCCGGCCATATTGAGATCATCACTGAAGATCAGCCCTTGGTAGGCGAGTCGCTGACGCAGCACCTGCTGTAACCAGAAGGGGGAGAATCCAGCCGCATGGCGATCCACTTTCGGGTAGATGACGTGCGCTGGCATCACCGCCGCTAGGCGATCGGCTAGCCGCTGAAACGGGATCAGATCGGCCGCTTCGATCGCCTCATAGCGCCGATCATCAACGGCAATCGCATCGTGCGAGTCGGTCGTGATCGCACCATGACCGGGAAAGTGCTTACCGGTCGCAGCCATCCCCGCCCGCAGCATTCCGTCGATAAAGGCGCGCGCTAACGCGGTGACCTGCAGCGGATTAGCAGCAAACGCACGATCACCAATCACACTGCTCACCCCATAGTCGAGGTCGAGTACTGGCGCGAAGCTAAAATCGACGCCAACTGAGCGCAACTCAGCGGCCATTAACCAACCGCACTGCTCACAGAGGCGCAGTGCTGTAGCGGGATCCTGGTGGTAGAGCTCACCCCAGACTCGCGCTGGCGGTAACTGGGTAAAACCGCTCCGAAAGCGCTGTACTCGCCCCCCCTCATGGTCAACCGCCACCAGTAGCTGCGGCTGGCGCAGCTGCTGGATCGAACTGACTAGCGCCTGTAGCTGCTCGCGATCGTGGTAGTTTCGAGTGAACAGGATGACACCACCGACTAACGGATGGCAGAGCAGCTCCCGCTCTACCGGCTCCAGTGTCAAACCGTTCACATCGACCATCAATGGGCCGAGTGGCATCGACAATCTCCGCTGAACACTGATATTTAGGCGGCGTAGCCGGGATTAGCCCCCTTGAGCCGCACCGTTGGGTTGTCGCTGTTGCCGACCCGCACCACCTTCTGCTGCCGCAGGTAGTTAGCTACCGCATCCCAGATCGCTACCCCCTCTAACGGCTGCGACACCGACGCCCAACCCGCCACACTATACTTCTTGTTGGCATCGACCGGTTTACCATTCAGCTCCATATCGCTGATGCGGTTACCGACGCTCTGATGGGGATCGATAGCGTAGCGCAGACCCCCAACACGCACCATATCGCCGCCCTGCTGATAGTAGGGATCGGGATTGAAGATATTGTCGGCGACATCCTCCAAGATGCCCTTGATTTGGGCACCGGTAAAGAGGTTGCGAGTGACGGTTGGATAGGTGATTGCCGTCTGTGTCATCACATGATCAAAGGTGATCGACTCACCCGGTAGCACACTCACCCCCCAGCGGAAGCCGGGGGATAGTGCCATCTCAGCATCTTGAGTCGCCATCAGTGCATCAAGAATCACCTGATCGAAGGTGCCGTTGAAGTTACCGCGCCGATAGAGTAGATCCCCGGCGGTAGCGAGCGGCTCATTGAGCTGTTTAAGGTAGGGGGCGCGCACCTTCTCGATGTAGGCGGCCATCTCTGGATCGGCCGGCAGGAGATTAGAGAAGACCGGTAGTAGCTTGAAGCGGAAGTCGCGCACCTTACCGTTGCGCACATCAAAATCGAGCACCGAGAGGAACTTACCGTTGGAGCCGGAGTTGATCACCAGTGTGGTGCCACCGCTATTTTCAACCGCTACCGGTCGCGGTATGCCGTCGTGGGTGTGTCCCCCCATGATGGCATCAATTCCGCTGACGCGGCTGGCCATTTTTAGATCGACATCCATACCGTTGTGGGAGAGTACAACCACCACTTGCGCCCCCTCACTGCGCGCCTCATCGACCGCCTCTTGCATCTCCTGATCGCGGATCCCGAAGGTCCACTCTGGGATCATATAGCGCGGGTTAGCGATCGGTGTGTAGGGGAAGGCTTGACCGACAATGGCCACCGGTACGCCGTTGATCTGGCGGATCACATAGGGTTTGAAGATGCGCTCACCCCAGTTGACATCAAAGATGTTCTGCGCCACAAAATCGACCTGATCGGCAAAGTCGATCCGTACAATATCCTTCACCCGTTCCGCACCATAGGTCATCTCCCAGTGCGGCGTCATCACATCGACCCCGAGTAGCTTCTGGGCATCGACCATATCCTGTGCTTTTGTCCAGAGCGCCGTTGCTGAACCCTGCCAAGTGTCGCCCCCATCGAGCAGTAGCGAACCGGGCCGACTCGCCTTCAGCCGCTTCACCAGCGTCCGCAGATGGGCGAAACCGCCCACCTTGCCATACTGCTTGGCCGCTTCAATGAAGTCGATATAGGTGAAGGCGTGCGCTTCTGGGGTACCAGCAGCGATGCCGTAGTGCTGCAAAAAGGCGTCACCGACCAGATGGGGCGGCTGACCAAACATGCTACCGATGCCTAAGTTGATACTCGGTTCGCGGAACCAGACCGGCAGGAGTTGGGCATGACAGTCGGTGTAGTGGAGTAGCGACACATTACCGAAGGTGGGGAGATCGTAAGGATCCCGGGACTGGCTAGCAGTGGTAACGCCAGGTAAGCCAAAACCGGCAGCCGCAGCGGCGGCCATCACCTGCAGAAACTCGCGGCGGTTCATACTCACGTCCAACTCCTCTTTGTTATCAAGATTTCAGATGACAGATTAGTATTACAGCTAATTCCATTTAGCATAAGTGGCGTGCTCAAGCGGGTAAAGTGGTAGCTCTACCGAAGTGGGTTAGGGTTTACCCTAACGGTGCGGTCACAGAGCGATGACGCCATAGCGCTGCGGGTGCTAACATCTCGGGTTTACAGCCCATCCACCCGCTCTCTCATGGAGAAGAACCGCATGCTTTCGACCCTCCCGACGCTCATCGCTCGGCTCCGTCGCCATCGCCGCCAGCTCCTGCTCGCACTACTCCTCCCGGCTGTGACCCTATCGGCCGTGGCCAATGAACCCGCTATCGACACATCGCTGCTACGACAGCAGCTACCCGATAGCACGCTACTCTACCTGCGACTCCCTACCACCCATCAACTGCTCACGCTACCGAGCGGTAGTGAACTGGCCGCGCCGCGGCTTGGCAGCGCTTATGTAGAGCAGCTTCAGCAGATTGAAACGGGGGTGTGGCAGCAGCTACTGACCGCTGATCATCAGCTCCATCAGCCGCTCCTCAATCTCATCGCTAGTCATGCGCAGTCGCCGATTGAACTGCTGCTGCTGCCGCCCGAGAGCGAGAGTTGGCTCCTACCTAATCTACTGCTGACCACCCGCCTCGATCTGACCGACAGCGCCGCTTTTAGTGCGCTATTACAGGCTAATAGCGCTGCCGATAGCGGTTTACAGCTACTACAGGATGATGGCAAGGGTAACGCGACGCTGCTATTTCAGCAGCGCTTTCCGCTGCAGGTGCAGTTTGATGCGCAACAGCAGCGACTCTGGTTGTTAGCAGGATTAACGCTCGCACCAACCCAGCTAACGAGCCGACGTGCTGCGCTCCAGGCTAACCCAAACCACCCGCTGTTAACACTCGATAGCGAAGTCGATGATCAGGGTGAAGGGCTCTTTTTGTGGCTCAATAGCCAGGCGCTACTACAGCGCTACCAAGCCTCCATTCCACTTCCACAACAGATGTTGCTGGCGATGAGTGGATTTGGTGCCACCCATCAGGTGGCGTTTGGGATCGGTATGCGTGATGGCAAGAGTCGCTTACGCTTGATGATCGACACCCCGCGCCAGAGTGGTCTGCGCGCGCTCCTGCCGGTCGTCAATAACCGTCTCGGTACCCTCACCAGCCGCGGTGAGCCAGAGATGGTGTTACTACTCCATCTACCGTTGCGCCATCTGTTTCAGATCTGGCAGGGGTTATCCGCGAACAACGCACAAGCATCTGCGAAGCGGCGGCAGCAGGAGGCGCAGCTACAGGCACTGATTGGGCTGACACCACAGCAGATCGCCAATCTGTTTGGCCCAGAGCTGCTCCTATTTAGTGATGAGGTGGGTGAGTATGTGGCGCTACGCCTCCACGATCCGGTCGCATTTGAGGCGCTGCTGCAGCGCCTCGGTGGCGAGGACTCCCCCTGCCCCGCCTGCGATTTTCGTTACCAGCAGCAGTTGATCGATGGTCAGACCTACCACCATCTGAGCCTTAACGATCGAGAGTTTGGTGAGCGCTTTGGTCTTCCGCAGCGCCGTCACTTCTACTGGCGGGAGGAGGATGGCTTTCTGATCTTCGCCGCGGTACCCCAACTGCTGTTTGATCGGGTTCGCCATCCGCAGTCGCAGCCACTCGCTGACTGGTTAGCGCAGCAGCAGCAGTCACCGCGCCAAGCACTCCTACTAGGCTCTGGTCAACTGGAGGATACCCCGCGCCATATCTACTATCTCTACCTGCGCCTACTCGGTGCATTGGCGGAGCTTAGTGGCGGTGAACTCGATCTCTTTAGTCTGCCTAGTGCCGCCGATCTTCAACTCCCCGATAGCGGTACCTTTGGTGCTTCACTAGAGCTGGCCGATCCACTCATTGCGCTGGAGCTAACCAGTGAGAATAGTCCCTTAGAGGTGGTGTTCAGCCCTACCGCTCTCACTGCAATTGCAGGTACCGCCCTCGCTGGGGCGCTGCTACTGCAGCAGCGCGAGGGGGATGAGCAGAGTTCGGAGGATACCGATGCGGCCGCCGCACCGGACGTACCGCCAGCGGCGGGCCGCCGCGATCACAAAAACTGAGCGGTAGCCGCTGCCTATTTGGTGTTGAAACGGGTGACCCCATCCCAATCAGCGGATGGGGTCGCTGCTGCCGCCGACCGAATACGCTGGCGCAGCGCGCCACAAGCGATCGGATCGAGCACCTCAATCTCATCTAGGTACCCCTCTGCTGCTGCCCACGCTTGGGCGCGATAGGCAGTTAGCGCCTGCTGCCACCCCGCTAACAGTTGCATCTCCTGCCGTGCCTCAGCGCTCTCTGGTGGCCACGCATCACGATAACCCCGCAGTTCATGGATCGTCACCGGCTGCTCTCGTCCCTTTACCCGCACCCAGTCGAGCTCCCGAAACCGAAACTGCTCATCCCCTGCGAGTTGTCGGGTCGCTTCACTGACGATGGTGGTCACACCATAAGTTTTGGTCAATCCCTCTAACCGTGAACCGAGATTGACGTTATCTCCCAACACGGTATAGGAGAAGCGCAGCGTCGAGCCGAGGTTACCAACCACCATCTCACCACTATTGAGGCCGATTCCGATCCGGAGCGGCGGTAGCTTCGGGGACTCACTTGCGCAGATCGCATTCACCCGCTCTAGCTCGGTTACCATCGTCAATGCAGTGGCGCACGCGGCGGCGGCGTGGTTGGGCTGCGGCAGTGGCGCACCGAAGATCGCCATCACCGCATCACCAATATACTTATCGAGCGTGCCCCCCTGATCGAGCACTGCCGCGGTCATCGGATCCATGTAGTGGTTGAGCAGTCGCGCCAACTGCTCTGGCGGTAGTCGTTCCGAGAGATCGGTAAAACCGCGAATATCGGAGAAGAGAACGGTCAAATCGCGCTTCTCACCGCCAAAGCGTAGTAGATCGGGTCGTTCGGTGAGTTGATCAACCAGATGCGGGTGGAGACAGGATTGAAAGGCGCTGCGCACTGAGCTGTAGCGCCGCTCCACGACTAAGTTGAGATAGAGCGTGATCGCCAACCAGGTGAGTAGTAGTGCCAGTAGCGGATAGGTGAGCATCAGTGCGTAGTGGTGCGCAGCAAACAGTGGGTAACCGACCGCAATGTAACCACCCGATAGCAGTAGCATCAGCAGCAGGCGGTGCATGCTGCGCCGTAGGCGCGGTAATCCCCACGCCAGTAGTAGAACCAGCAGCACCATCGCCACCCATTCGATCGCCACCGCCGCGACCGGTCGCCGCATGGCATCGCCAGCGAGCAGATTATCGGCAATCGTCGCCTGCAACTCGGTACCGGGAAAGACGGTGCTAAAGGGGGTCGCATGGGTATCACCGATCCCAACCGCTGTAGCGCCCACCAGCACAAGTCGATCCTGTAGCAGGGTAGCGGGGATCTCACCGGCCAGTAGTGCGGCCGCTGACCAAGTGGGCAACGTACCGGTCGGCCCGCGATAGTTGATCTGAATTGCCGCCTGCTCATCGGTCGAGAGTGCCAGATCGCCAACCCACAAATCGGTGACACCATACGATTCGGCTCGCACGAGCAGCGGCGCATCATCTAGGAACTGAGCGATTGTTCGCAGTGCTAATGAGGGGTAGATCGACTCACGATAGCGCACCAGCAGTGGGGCATGTCGCATCACCCCATCACGACTGGGGGGGAGATTAAAAAAACCGCCGCCGTTAGTCGCAGCGGCTAGCAGCGGGATACTACTGACCACTGCGGTCGCTTCAGCAAGCGGAAAACCCGTAGCGGGGGCGCGTACCGCGCTGACCGCATCAGGGGTCAGCGCTAACGTGAGGGGTGATGTGTGCTCAGCCGTCGCACCAACCGCTACCGCTTCGGCCTGAAACGCGAAGTAGTGGCCACCAATCACCCGATTAGCGTTGAGCAAGGCGGCGGCCAACTGCTCATCGGGCGAGCGGCGTGGTAGCAGTGCCAATAGTGGCTGTTGTAACGCGGTCGGTAGCTGCTGTAACCGCTGCTTGAGGGGATCAGGCTGCGGTTCGGCAAACACCATATCCAGTCCAATCGCGGCCGGTGATGCGGCAGTAATCGCCTCGATCAGTGCGGCCATCTGTCGCCGATCCCATGGCCAGCGTCCCACCTCACTGAGACTACGCTCATCGATCGCTACCAGCGTGACGAGACCAGTTGCCGGCTCCGATCCGCGTAGTCGAAAGCGCAGATCGAGGAGCAGCCCCTCAAAATCCTCCAACAAGGGGGGGCGTATCAGATAGAGGAGACTACTTAAGAGTAGCAGCAGCAGACCAATAAGTAGCGTACGACGCCGTATCTGTTGTGGATCGGGCGGGGCGCTGATACCGCCAGCCGCGCGCTGCATTAACCACCACTCACGCTTGGGTAGAGATCGATCTGCCGTGCGGGCGCCTCACCTATCTCAAGGGTGCTGCTTTCAGCCACCGGCTCATCGCTACTCCAGATCGCGTCACCATTGAGATCAACAAAGGCGCGTAGCCAGTAACTACCCGGTTCGATGCCGTAGAACTGGTAGTAGCCGCGTGGGTCGGCAACGCGGGTCGCTAGCGGCAATGCGCCTGATTCAGTGTTACTTGCATCAAAGAGCTGTAACCGTAGGGGCGCTCCGCTATCACTGTTCACTCTGCCCTCAACAAGACCGCTCGGCAACGCAAGGTAAGCACGATCGAGCGCTAACAGTGCCCCGTCGTAGTCACTCCCCTGATACGCCCCCTGTAGTTGGGGTGTCATCGACTCAACTTTGAGGCGCGGCGGGTGAACGCTCCCATAGATCTCATCGCGCAGTGCATCCCCGATCATCTCAACCATCGGGGTAGCGCTAAGTAGGACATAGCCGTAATCCACCGTTAGCGGTGCACTGTAACCGCTGATTGTCGGCACGCTGCCACTCTGATCGAGTAGCGGCGTGTAATCGATAGCAAGGGTGAGATCAGTGAGGGGAAACTGTAGCACCGCTTCACCGTTGATAGTGAGTGTGAGCGGCTCGACTGCTGCGTCTGTCGGTGGCTGGTAGCGTCGATACTCGGTACTTCCCTCTAACCACCAATCACTCCCTTGACGATCATCACCAAGGTTACGCTCGCCAAATGAGATGCCGATATCCGTCACCGCATAACCACTCATCGTCAACAACTGCTGTAATTCCGGAAAACCGCCGAGCGGTTCATTCGCGGTGATCAGTGTGGCACCAGAGACAAACTGCGCATACGCTTGATCAGCGGTCGCGAGCGCATAGTAGGCATACTCATCCGCCTCGGTGGTAGTTGAGAGCGTTGCTGGGAGTGGATGACCTGACGCGCCTTCACGATTCCAAACTGCAATACCACTATTGCTACTACTATGGCTGGTAAATGGGATCTGCGACGCGGCGATAGCGTAGTCGCAGCGATCACCGATATGGTTACCGTTGCTATCGATCTGGGGCGTGTTGAATAACAATGGACAGTTATCGCTGCCATCGGCGATGGTGTCACCATCGCTATCGACCATCGTAGGATCACTGCCGTAGGCAAGCTCAACCTGGTTCGTTATACCATCACCATCACTATCGCTCCCATCATTCGTAGCCCCCCAGAGATAGAGTGAGAGGGGACCGAACCGATAACGAATCAATGCGTAGTCAATCACCACAGTAGCGGCAGTGGTCACATCGAGTTGGAGATGAGTGATCTCCAACTTCCCCACATCGCCATTCCAACTGATCTCTCCCGCATCTGAGCTAACGCTGCGATAATCTAACAGTTGCCCACTACTCACATCGAAGATCCCGAATGCGACCTCTAATGACCACACCGCATCAGGTACCGGGTTGAGGAGTTGGAAGTTGTAGGTTACAGCTTCCGGATCGCGATGATAGGTGGCGTTAAGCGTGATCAGCGTGGTCTGATAGCCGTCCAACTCACCGCTAGCCGGTAGTGTCGCTGCAAACGCAACGCTCTGCTCACTAGCAACCGGTTGCCGCCGCAGCACTATTGGCGTTGATGTATCGGTGGCCAGTGTGAGGTTGTAGAGGTATGGTAGATAGCGACGACCGATCACCCCATCTCGCTGCTCATCAAGAACATCCATGTAGTAGAGGCTAGCATCATCGCTTCCCATCCAAAGCGTCTGATCACCGCTCTCTAGCTGCAGTTCGGCTAAGAGCGTCTGTTGGTACGCCTCCGCGATAAAGAGATCTAATGACATCCACCAGCTACTCGACGCAAGCGTCGACGCATCATCAAGATAGCGCTCCACCACTATCTCTGCTGTGTAGTCGATACCAGCAAACGGCCGGACTACCGTACCATAGCTAAACAGCGCCTTCCCTTTACCGATGCTCTGCTCACTAAATGGTAGTGGTGACCATTGAGCATCGGCGACTAACATTGTGCCGATGGCATCAATCGTGCTAGCTACACCCGTCGGTAGATACTCGACCAATAGTTGATAGGGCTGGTCGGCAATCAGCGTACCCTCTGCGATCGATGGTAGGGTTGGATGGTCAAAAGTGTTGAGATCATCGGCGGCGAGATCGAGCGTCGTCTGGTAGCCTGGTGCAATGTAGGCGGTGATCGCGGCAACCGTTGCATTAGGATCAACCTGATCAATAAAGGGGGTCTCTCTCATCTGCACCAGATAGAAGAGTGTCCACTCAACCTCTTCAGGCTGTCGATCCTCAGCAAACCCGAGCGCGCTCGCAGGCAGGGTTAATAGCGGGCGAGCTAGCGCCACTTCATTAATTTGCGCAGCCGATCGGGATGAATCAGTAGACGTGTCGTCAGTTGTCGTGTCGCCGTCTGTGGTCTCGTCAGTTGTTGTGTCGGCGTCGATGAACGCGGGATAGCCACTCCTCCCCCTCTCTATTCCCTCCGCTTGATCACTCACACCATCACCGTCACTATCATCATCTAGCGAGTTCTTCACCCCATCGTTATCGATGTCGGGAACCCCTTCGATAGTAAAGAAGTGATCCTCATAATCAGAGCAGAGACCATCACCATCATCATCGACACAGTCACTATCTGTAGCCAATATAGGGAGCCGCTCATCCACATCACTGAGCATCGTCAGCGGTAGTGATAGCGTCTCAGCGATCGCCATCTGAGCCGTCGTTAGTGTCGCGTCCCCGCGGTAGATCTGGTATTTGTCTGGGGTAAAGGCGCGGATCACAAAGCTGAGAGGTTGATCATTGGGTACTTCGAGCAGCACACTCGTGTCACTTAACAATAGCGCATCACCCTGCTCATTGAGCGGAAATCGATCCGCATTAAAGCGCTGGTTAATCGTCGCTGAATCGTAGCTAGCGCTACTGATCTGTAGCGTGATCGAACCGATATGAGGATAGGCGCTGCTGATCAGAGCGGCGTGCGCATCGGCGATCAGTAGCGCCAGCAGTGAAGGGGTCTCAGATAGCGACTGCTGGACGGTGCGCTGACTCCGATCATAGCCAAGTTCGATCGACACCGAAGTTGTACCCGTGTCACTCCCCACCCCACCACAACCACTGAGCAACAGCAGCCAGATACTACCGAGCAGTCGCCACTGCCCACCAGATAAACCCACCATCGACACTCCCCATCCACTCTGCTATTGAACAGCGCCAGCAACAGATACAACTACGGTGCCGGCAACTCAATTTCAAACTGTAACCGTACCCGTCCCGGCAGCGGTTCATCCATCTCGGACGCACTCTCATCGTCGATCATCTCCTCGATCACCGTATCGGTGATCGCCATCGACGTGGAGCGCGTATCAATCGCTTCGATAGTCGATATCATCAGATCGTGGTCGCTCTCCAGTGTGCCGGTCATCATCATCGCCTCCGAAGGGGCCATCATCTCCCCCATCATCCGACTCTCCATCTGATCAAATGAGAGTAGCGGCGCTTGCGCCGAGAGCGGTTCTACTTCAGATGACTCGACCCGCGCTTGATCGGCGTTGGTCGATACCATTTCATCTCCTGTGCTCTCTGTAGCGGCTACTTCACCGCTCTTCTCGACCGCAGCGCTCATCATGCCACTCGCCCGACGCTCTAGCGTCTCATCAGGGGCGATTGGCAGAGGGGCCATCGGGGGGCGATCGGGTAGCACGACGGTAAAGGTGTTGGGGTATAGCTCGACCATGCCGAACTGTTGATCAACCATGTGGCGCACGGCAACCACCCCTTCAAAGGTTCGAAACGCGGCGCTACGTCCACGCACAAACGACTCAAAATCGGTGCCGCGTACGCCGGCGACCGCCACGTCGGTATTGACTCGAAAGTAGGCACCCGGCTTTAGGGTGTGACCAATCACCGATCGGAGGCGCCCGCGCAGTAGATCAACGGTCGTACGTCCACTGCCGCTGTCACCACCCACTAACTGCTCACTCAGTCGGATCTGACTATTCGGCCCCACCTTAAGCACCGAGTCGTCGCGTAGCAGTAGCTTTAATTGACTCGCATCACCCGTGACGATCGTATCGCCAAGTTGCACCTGATCGCCAAAATCGAGAGGGCGGCGCTCTCCGATAAGCGTGATCGCATCCACTTCACCTAGCACCAGTGCCACCCGTCCGATCGACTCTGCTGCCACTACCAGCGGCGACAGCAGCAGGGCGATGGTGCTACCCAATAGTAACCGCACCAGCGCCGCGTACCCCGCTCTCTGCGTTATCATCACCTTCACCTTAGGATGCCCATCGCAGCAGTAGGAGTAGCTGCTGTCGATCGTAATCGTAGTTATCGAGCGACGAGCGGTTATCGAGCCAACTGCTGCGCAGCTCTAGATCGAGTTGCGGTGTCACTGGCCGCGTGACACTAAGCGTCACCTCACGCCGCTGATCGGCCCGATCGGTTAAGTTAGCGAAGTAGTCGCGGGCGGCAAGTTGCAGCGCTATCGCGAAACGGTAGTCGTGCCACGAGCGCTCCCCACCCAACTCCAACTGGAGGGCGCGGTAGCGATCGGCAGCGCGTGCCGACCCCTCACTATCGATGCGCGTTCCTACATAGCTGCGCCACCCATCATCGTGCCAGTAGTGGCGGTAGCCAAGCTGTAGCGTGTTGCCATCGCGACTATCGCTACGCTCATTGAGGTAATCGCGATGCTGTAGCTGCAGCCGCAGCAGAGACAACGTCCCTTCGCTGTGTCGGTAGTGGAGATTGGGGAGTAGCGATAGCGTGTTGAGATAGCCGTTGTGGCCGAGCTGCGCATGCTGACCTAGCAGAACCACCCCCCACGACAGGGCACTCTCTGGATCGGTAGTGGGTCGTAGATCCAGCGTGATCGCGTGGCTATCGAGATCGTAGGTGGCGAGCTGCTGATGGCGACTACTGAAGAGATCATAACCAAACTGCCACTGCCAATCACCACGCTGCTGTCGATAACGCGCCGCTGCCGCGATCTGTAGACGGCGATCGCTGCGCTGCGCTAACCCGGCGTCACTCGGGGCAAGGGTATCGGCCAGTAATGCGATGTTATCATCATGCGCCACCCCAACTTCAGCGCGAAACCGCCACCCCTCACCCATCAGGGTGGCTGCCGTTGCCTGCAACTCGCGGGCGGGATTGAGGTAGATGGAGTCGGCGTGGTGATCGATCAGCGACTGTGCCGCCGCGGATGCAGCGGCGGGTTGACCTAGTGCTAGCAGCGCTCGTGCGCGTAGGAAGTGGGCTGCTGGCGCAATCTCTTGTGCGCCGCTGGCCGCCTGCTGTAGGGGGTCGAGCGATCCCGAATAGTCATGTAGTCGAAATCGCACAACACCCAGATAGTAGTGCGCTAAGGGTGTTGCGGATGGTTGCGCGGTGGCAACGCGTAGTATCGGCTCTGCCACCGTGTAGTTGGCCGCCCGATAGGCAGCAAAACCATACTCAAAGGGGAGTTGCGGGAGCTGCTGCGAAAACGTTGGCGGCAGCTGTTGAAACGCGGTGACAGCAGCACTGTAATCGCCCTGACGCGACAGCGCTAACGCTAACTGATAGCGCGCTTGGTGATCTTCACGATCGGCAGCAACCGCTTCTGTTAGCAGTGCTACTGCTGCTGGGTAGTCACGCGCCTGTAGTAGAAAGAGCGCTTGGGTGCGTAGCATCTCGGAGCTAGCGGAGGCGTATGCGGTAGCACTACTCAATAGTAGTAGGGGCAGTAGGCAGTAACCGCACAGCGCGGCACGACGCGGTTGAATCTGGCGAAACATGGCACGACACCGAGGCGGTAGATGGCGACAATCTAACCGACTCCCGGCAAAAAATCGAGCCGCTATTTTAAGGTTGCGGCTGCCACTGCTGGAGTCGTGCCTCAATCAACTTACCATCCTCCTCCTTCGTTAGTCGTACCACCAGGTAGTCGAGTGAGGGTGCGCACCAGAAGCGGGTCTCTCCACGTTCGATCCGCAGCGCCTGTAGCTCCCCAAACGGGGTCTGAACGCGCTCTTCGCCCAGCACCTCAAACGCATAGGTTTTGATGCTGCCACGATCGGCCACTTGGTAGCGCATCTGACGCAAACCGGCAGCTAAATCGCGCCGCAACAGGAGCTGATAGAGCTGCTTATCGACCACCCCCGCAGGTAGCGGCTGCTGCTTTGCTACACCGCGTCGCTCTGAGTAGAGCTGCTGCTGATCCCACTCAAACCGCTCCCGTTCGCGGATCCCCTTACCCTGATGCTCCACCTCATAGTAGTCAGCACGCAGGGCATCACCCTCCCCCTGCCAACGGCTCCGCTCGATATAGCGGTAGGGGCGTAGGAGTTGCGCTAAGCCAGTGGTGTAGATCTCGGTCTCAAAATGGGAGGTATCCCCCTCGCGCCACAGCCGCCGTTGCATCTCACCGATATTCAGTCCAGCCGCAGTGACTTGGTAGAGCGCCGTAAATGGGAGAGGAAACCGACCCTCAGCAGACGATGGAAGTGGCAGCAGTAGTAGCAATAGCAGCAGCAGTGGTCGTCGCTCTATTTCGATCAACATCGTTAGAATCTCTCAATCATCAACGTGATCACTTAGTCGAAACGATAATCTTCTGCGATCACCACTATCCCCTCCTCCGAAACGTGGAAACGGTTGCGATCGCGTGCCAGATCGTAACCGATCTGCTCACCGGCTGGGATCTTAACCCGTTTATCGACAATGCAGCGGCGTAGTTGCGCCCCCCGCCCTACCTGCACATCGTGGAATAGTATCGACTCCTCAACCATCGCCTCATCATCGATAAAGACATAGGGGAAGAGGAGCGAGCGATGCACACTGCCGCCGGCTATGACAACCCCTCCGGCGGCGATCGAGTTGATGAAGATCCCCTCGTTACCGGACCAACCCGGCACCGTGCGAGCCGGTGGGGTCTGGCGCTGCGCGGTGCGGATCGGCCAATCCTCTTGATAGAGGTTGAGCGGCGGTACCGGTCGTAGTAGATCCATATTCGCCGCATAGTAAGCGTCAATTGTGCCGACATCGCGCCAGTAGCTATCGGGGGTGACACGTCCCGCCTCACCGCCGAAACGGTAGGCGTGGAGTCGTCGCTGACCAATCAGACGCGGCAGGATATCGCAACCAAAGTCGTGGTGTGACTCACTGCGCCGTGCATCCTCCTGCAGCAGCCGCAGCAGCAGCGCTTTATCGAATAGGTAGATCCCCATCGACACCAGCGCCTGCTGATCATCCTCAGCTAGCGGTTGTGGATGCGCTGGCTTCTCATGGAAACCCGTGATCTGAACCCCATCAGAGGCTAACGAAACGACACCAAATGCTGACGCCTCAGCCAATGGCAAGGTCATACAGGCAACCGTCACCTCTGCCCCACTCTGGCGATGCGCCTGTAGCATCGCGCCATAATCCATTCGATAGATGTGGTCAGCGGAGAGAATCAGCACCTGCTCGGCGCTGTTGCGCTCAAGCAGGTAGAGGTTCTGGTAGATGGCATCGGCAGTCCCCTCATACCAGCGATCACCGGTGCGCATCTGCGGTGGGATTGGCGTGATGTACTCACCCACCTCAGGGTTAAAGATGGACCAGCCATCGCGTAGATGCTTCTGCAGTGAGTGGGACTTATATTGGGTTAGCACCAAAATTCGGCGCAATCCGGAGTGGAGGCAGTTCGCGAGGCTAAAGTCGATAATCCGATATTTGCCGCCGAATGGCACCGCTGGTTTAGCGCGATCGGCAGTCAAAGGATAGAGCCGACTACCGGTACCACCGGCTAAAATCACCGTGAGTGTCTGATCAAGAAGCTGCTTCATTCGATATGACTCTCTGCCTGACAACCACACTCATCAGCGACATCACCGCGGTAGCGAATCACCAATCCCGCCAGTGGCGGCAGGGTCAGTGATAGCGAGAAGGGGCGATCCATCCACGGCTGGCGCTCTGCCGGTAGTAGAGCGCTGCCATTGCCGACATTGCTGCCGCCATAACAGGCAGCATCACTGTTGAGTAACTCCTGATAGCAGCCGGGGAGCGGCACACCGATTCGGTAGTGGTAACGCGGTAACGGGGTAAGGTTGAGGATCACTAAAATGATCTCCTCATGGTCACCGTTGCGCTGAAAACTGAGTACCGACTGCTGCGCATCGTTGCAGTCGATCCAGTTAAACCCTTGCCAATCAAATTCATAGCGGTGAAGCGCTGGTTCACGCTGATAGATGCGGTTGAGGTCGCGCACCAGCTGCTGCATACCGTGGTGGAGCGGGTAGGCGAGCAGCGACCACTCTAACAGCGAGCTACTATTCCACTCACGACCCTGTCCCCACTCCGTTCCCATAAACAGCAGTTTTTTACCGGGGTGGGTGAACTGGTAGAGGTAGAGGGCGCGTAGATTGGCGTGGCGCTGCCACTCATCACCCGGCATCTTGTTGAGCATAGAGCCTTTGCCATGCACCACCTCATCGTGCGAGAAGGGGAGCATAAAGTTTTCGCTAAAGGCGTAGAGCATACTGAACGTCAGCATGCCGTGGTGGTACTGGCGATGGATTGGATCGTGTGACATATAGCGCAGCGTGTCGTTCATCCACCCCATATTCCACTTCAGATCAAACCCCAACCCACCCACGTAGGTGGGGCGACTCACTTGCGGCCATGAGGTGGACTCCTCGGCGATCATCAACACCCCGGCACACTCCTCATGGGTGGCGATGTTAAGCTCACGTAGAAAGTCGATCGCTTCAAGATTTTCACGCCCTCCGTAGCGATTCGGGAGCCACTCACCCTCCTGACGTGAGTAGTCGAGGTAGAGCATGGAGGCCACTGCATCGACCCGTAGCCCATCGATATGCATCTCTTCGAGCCAGAAAATAGCACTCGATAGCAGAAAGTTCCTCACCTCGTTACGGCCATAGTTGAAGATGAGCGTTGACCAGTCGCGATGCTCTCCTAACCGTGGATCGGCATGCTCATAGAGCGGTGTCCCATCAAAGCGGGCTAAGGCGTGGGCGTCGCGTGGAAAATGGGCCGGTACCCAATCGAGCAGTACGCCAATCTGATGCTGATGGCAGTAGTCAACCAGATAACGAAAATCGTCCGGGGTGCCGTAGCGGCTGGTCGGTGCAAAGTAGCCGGTGGTCTGGTAACCCCATGATTGATCAAACGGATGTTCGGTGATCGGTAGCAGCTCGATGTGGGTAAAGCCCATCTCACTCACATAGGCGACAAGGCGCTGCGCGAGTTCGCGGAAGTTGAGAAACTCCCCCTCGCTATTACGCTGCCAAGAGCCAAGATGCACCTCATAGACCGACATCGGCTGGTGGCGCCACGCCGCTTCAGCCCGCGCCCGCATCCACGCTTCATCCTGCCACGACCAGTCACTATCAGCGACCACCAGTGAGGCGGTCTGAGGACGCATCTCAAACTGCTGAGCGTAGGGATCACTCTTCAGAAAGAGCGTGCCGCTATCACGGTTCCGAATCTCATATTTGTAGAGTGCGCCCGGTGCAAGATCGGGAATAAAGAGCTCCCAGACACCACTGCCACCACGCACCCGCATCGGGTGGTGCCGTCCATCCCACTGGTTAAACTCACCCACTACGCTCACCCGCTCTGCGTTCGGAGCCCAGACGGCAAATAGCACCCCAGCGACGCCATCGATCTGCCACTCATGGCTACCCAGAAAACGGTAGGCGTGGCGGTGACGCCCCTCGCCAAATAGGTGGAGATCAAAATCGGCAAGTTGGGGCGGGAAGCTGTAGGGGTCGCGCGCAATATGCTCCCGCTGATTAGCATCACACCAGATCAGGCTATAGTGTGGCGGCAGATCCTGCCCATCACCGCACCACTCAAATAGATCGCTATTGGGGATGCGCTTCATCGCCCGATCGCCCTCGGCAATACGTACCGATGCGACATTCGGCAGTAGCACTCGAACCCGTGTCTGATCACCCTCAAGGTGGCGACCAAGGAGCGAAAAGGGATCGTGGTGACGCGCCTCAAGTAGACGCTGCAGTTCGACATCAAGCAGTTCGGTCATGGTGTTTCCATTAGCATGATTTAGGGTGCGAGGGGTGTCACTCTACGCAACCGCAGCGGCGCTGCCAAGCAGCAGGCGACGGTGAATAGGGCTACAAAATAGTGCAGAGCGGCCGACAAAGGGGGTAGCCGAAACAGCAGATTAGCAAACGGCACGCCATTTACCACCTAAATTTTACAACCGAATCGAGTTTGTGATGAAGCGAACCCTCACCACGATCAGTGACATCAGCCCGCTGGAGCTGACGATGCGCGATGTCCTTGACGCAATGGATGAGTTCGCCACCGAGTTTATGTTCCACTCTACCCCCGATACCTTTACCATTCTTAGCTGTGGCCCGCCCGATGATCCTGGGGGGACTGCCCGCCCGGAGGCGGTGACACTCCCCCGCCAGCCGGCAATGATTGCCCGCCATCGGCTACGCCGCGCCGCCTAGGATCGCGGTGGATCGGGTGGCGTATCACCCTCGAATAGCCGCTGCCGGTTGAGTGCGTGACACCCCGGTAGCAGCGCCCCAATCGCCCCTCCCAGCAGCATCACAGTCAGGAGTGCTAGGTGGAGGTTGACCGCGGCCGGTAGCGCGGCTGCTGCGGTAACCGACCACGGCAACAGCGCAGCAGTAACACCCGCCTCGTAGGTGCCTAAACCGGCTGGGGCATGGATCGGTAGTACCGATGTCAGATCGCCACCAATCGCCCCCCACCAAGCCGCTGCGAACGGTAGTGAGGGGAGAAACTGAGCTAGTAGCCATGCTAGTACCGCCAACTTTAAGCCCCAGTTTGCAGCGCTCCAGAGCAGCAGTCGCACCATGCCCCCAACCTGTTGCGGCAGCCCCTCTAGTAGCCGTCGTAGCCAGCGGCGGGGGCGATTATCGACACGCACTAATCGCATAATCAGTTGATTGCGTAGCGGTAGAAGGAGTAGCGGTAGCAGCAGCACGACCAGCGCAATCAGCAGCAGCTGCTGTGAGGTGATGGTGGGGTAGAGAGTTGATAGCAGTGCTAGCAGCGCTAGCAGCAGTACGACATAGAGATCGATGAGGCGTAACCAGAGTAGCGCCGGTAGCGATCGCTGGAGCGGGATACTGAAACAGGAGGCCATCAGCAGCGGAAAACTCACCTCACCACTGCGTAGTGGGAGTAGGCCGTTGAGCAGATTATGGATCAGAATCAGCTTGAGGGCCGGTAGCAGCCGCCGCCACGCCAGCAGCGTAAACAGATCGAGCAGGCGTAACGCCCGTAGCAGATAGGAGCAGAGCAGCAGCAGTAGCGCGACTAGCAGTACCGAGGGTGATATCTGGCGCCACGCTAGCTGTAGCGTCGACCATCCCCAGAGCCACTCCACCAATCCAAAGTAGAGCAGCACTGCTGCCGCCGTCACGAGCAGCCGTTGTCCTGTTCGCGATGTGAGAAAGGGGGGCATATACATCGCGTAGATGGTACTATGCGCCGCTCTCAATCATGAAGTGTTAATCTGCACAAATCGGCCTAGGAATCTGCCAAAAGTCTCACCTATGAACCACGCTACCCCACCCCTCGCCTCCGAAGATATCCGCGCCGAAACCGCCGCCGTTCGCGTGTCGGTCGTGATCCCGCTCTACAACGAGCGCGACAACGTAGAACCGCTGCTACAGCGCCTCGAACAGGCGTTACGACCAATGGCGTGGCCGTGGGAACTGATCCTAGTTGATGATGGTAGCAGTGACGGTACAACAGCGACCCTTAAAACCGCCGCTGCCACCTCTCCTAGTGCGCTGAGAATTGTCTCACTACGCCGTAACTTTGGACAAACCGCGGCGATGCAGGCGGGCATCGACGCTGCTCGCGGTGAGGTGATTGTGACGCTTGATGGCGATCTCCAGAACGATCCTGATGATATCCCGCTGATGATCGCACGACTGCTAGAGGAGGATCTTGATCTGCTCGCTGGATGGCGTCAACAGCGCCAAGATACACTGCGGCGGCGCCTCCCATCGCGGATTGCCAACCGACTGATCGGGGCAGTTACCGGTGTTCGGCTCCATGACTACGGCTGTAGTCTAAAAGTGTTTCGAGCGGAGGTGCTACGCGAGGTGCGGCTCTATGGCGAGATGCACCGTTTTATTCCGGCATGGGTGGCGGCGGTGGCATCGCCGAGCCGGATTGGTGAGATGGTAGTGCGTCACCATCCGCGCCAGCACGGCGTCTCGAAGTATGGTCTATCGCGCACGTTTCGGGTGATCCTCGATCTCCTGTCAGTGCTCTTTTTCATGCGTTTTAAGGCACGCCCGGGCCACTTTTTTGGCACCATTGGGCTGATCCTCGGTGCTGTGGGCGTGGTGATCTTTGGTTGGTTGGGTGTCGATAAGTTTATCTTAGGTCACGATATCGGTACCCGTCCGCTACTGCTCGGTGGCGTAGTGAGTATTATCGCCTCGCTACAGTTTCTAACCACCGGCCTGCTTGCCGAACTGCTCGCACGGGTCTACTTTGAGTCGGGACAGGGGCGACAATATCTGCGCTACCGAGACGAGGGTGAGGCCTTAGCCACCGATGAGGGGTGGAATCGGCAGTAACGCAATGGCATATCGACACTTAGAAGTGATGAGGGGTAACGGCTACCTATGGCTGCTGCTGCTGATTATAGCGCTGCTCCAGCTCTATCGTATCGTATTGGTAACACATCTCGATCTAACGCTCTATCTGGATGAGGCCTACTACTGGGAGTGGGCGCAGCAGCTCGATTGGGGCTACTACTCCAAACCGCCGCTGATTGGTTGGTTAATCGCCGCGACGACGGCGATCTGGGGCGATAGCGTCTTAGCCGTGAAGGCGGGGACGTTCCTGCTCCACCCAATCACCGCCCTACTCCTCTTTATCCTCGGTCAGCGTCTTGTCGATAGTGCGACCGGCTTCTATACAGCGCTCCTCTATCTGACCACACCGGCACTCTTTCTCTCCGGCATTATGATATCGACTGATGTGCTGCTGCTCCTGTTCTGGAGTGCGGCACTGCTCCTATTTACTGATGCGATCAGTCACGGGCGGTGGCGTGACTGGTTACTACTAGGAGTGGTGTGTGGGTTAGGGCTGTTGAGCAAATATACGATGGGGATCTTTGCCATCTCCGCGCTACTGTTTCTACTGTTGAGCCGTGATCATCGCTACTGGCTACTGCGCCGTGAACCCTATTTAACCGCACTACTGGCGCTCCTGCTACTACTGCCGAATGTGTGGTGGAACTGGCAACACCACTTTCCAACGCTCTACCACACCGCTGAGATCTCCCACTTAGCGGCCGATCAGCCGCTGCAGTGGCTGGAGCTTCTGGAGTTTCAGCTCGGTCAGCTACTGGTGTTTGGCCCGATCTTTCTACCGCTCTTTCTCTATCTAGTGCTAACGCCATCGCAGGGGCGGTATCAGCCGGGGCGCTTACTACTACTCTGCTTTAGCCTACCCTTTCTGATCATCATCTCACTCCAGGCGCTGCTCGGACGTGCGAACGCGAACTGGGCGGTACCCGCCTTTATCGCCGCGACGCTATTAGTCGTCGCATGGCTACTACGCTTCAATCACCACCGCTGGCTCTGGTTTGGGCTCCTACTCAATAGCACCATTGGTTTTGGGCTCTACCACTATGAGGCGATCGCCAACCAACTCAATATCCCGCTACGCCACGGTAACGATCCCTATCTGCGCCTGCGCGGGTGGCCAGAGCTAGCCGCTCAGTTGACCCCTCACCTTGATGCTGAACCAGCGGCGACCCTGCTAGTTACCGGTCGAGAACCGGCCGCCCAGCTCCGCTATCTCCTACGCGATCGCCCCCTCCAACTCCGCGCTTGGTTTCCAGGTGGTAAACCACAACACCACTACCAGTTGATGCAGCCACTACGCGAGCGTGAGGGTGGCCCGTTCCTACTCCTCATCAGTAGCGAAGGTGAGAGTCGGCCGATCCTCGCCCGTTTCGAATCGCAGCAGTTCATCGCAACGCTACAGGTGACGATCCACAGTAACTATGTGCGTCTCTACCGCCTCTATCGGATCGATGGCTTTAAGGGCTACCACGATAGTGCAACGGCTACCACAACTGACTCCCCCTTAATCCACCATCAACTCAGTACAGCACCTGCACCATGATGCACTCGTTCACCCGCCACCTCCCGATCGCCACGGCGCTACTGTTAGCGCTACTCCTGCTCCGCTGGCCGACCATCGATCTCTGGTTTAGTGCACTCTTCTACCACCCTGAAACCGGCTTCTTCCTGCGTGATCGGGTGTGGGCCGTGTTCATCTACCACGCCACCAATGGCGTGACGCTCATCGCATTGCTGGGGCTACTCACCGCCCTACTACTACCGCTGTTGCCAGCGATTAGAGCGCGTTGGCAGCCGCCCCTACAGCGTGCACAGCTACTCTATCTGCTGTTTGCGCTGCTACTGGGACCGGGGTTACTGGTCAACGAAGTGCTCAAAAATCACTGGGATCGCGCCCGCCCGAGTCAGGTGACCGAATTTGGCGGGGGCGCCCAATTTACCCCTCCGCTGCTACCGGCTGATGAGTGTGCAGAGAACTGCTCATTTGTCAGTGGCCATGCGGCGATGGGGTTTATCCTGCTGGCGATCGGCTATGCCACCGGTCGCCGTCGTCGCTGGCTACTGTTAGCGCTGGTGGTGGGGGGAGTGATTGGCATGGTGCGTATCGTCCAAGGTGGCCACTTTCTAAGTGATGTGATTTTCAGCTTCTATGCGGTGTGGGGGAGTAGTGCGCTGCTCTACCGTTCGATGCAGCGCTGGTTGAGTCCTAATGCCCCTATTTAACTCCTGATATTTGCCGCTAACTGCCACTTTCCGTTACACTGCGCGCCCCTTCTGGTTCCAACCCCCTGTGCTAAGGGGGGTTGGTGAAACGGGAAGCCGGTGCCCGCTGCGATGCGACTTCGCAGCGTAGGCCGGCGCTGCCCCCGCAACGGTAGGTGGGTCGAGTTGAGATCACAAATAGCCACTGCGTCTTGATGATGTGGGAAGGCGAACTCAATCAGTCAGCTGTCGATTGACTCCTACAGCCGACACCCCACAAGCCCGGAGACCGGCCAGAGGGTGAAGTCGTGCAGCATCGCGGTGGGCGGTGGTAGCCGGTCGAACCGTTCACTCACCTGTGGCGTCTCCTGTTTGATCTCAGATCAACAGTCGCGGTAGGTCATGCTGTTTTGACACGCGCTCATCCCCTCCTCTACCGACGATCTGCGCCAAACTCACGCTGCGCGCGGGTGTGCGCCACTGCCGGAATACCTACAGATGCTACAAGCTTCGACTCCACCTAACCGATCGCTCCGATCCGGCTCGCCTCAACGATTCAAACAACCACCCTATCAGCACCGGTCGAGCCACTGGTTACCCCTGCTGCTACCGCTGGTATTAGCGTCGCCGCCTGTGCACGCTGATGATCTCCCGCCACTGGTGATCACCGCGACGCGCAGTGCAACTCAGCTGGATGCGTCATTAGCAGCGGTAACGCAGTTAGAGCGCGCTGATATTGAGCGGCTACAGCCCGCTTCACTGCCCGATCTACTACAGCGACTCCCTAGTGTGCAGATAAGTCGCAGCGGTGGTCATGGTCAACAGAGTTCACTCTTTCTGCGCGGTACAGAATCGGATCATCTGTTGGTACTAGTCGATGGTGTGCGCATCGGTTCCGCCTCTAGTGGTGGCGCGGCACTACACCTCATCCCAGTAAACCTAATTGAGCGGATTGAGTTGGTACGCGGCCCCCGTTCAAGTCTCTACGGTTCGGAAGCGATCGGGGGGGTACTACAGATATTTACCCGCCGCGGTGGGGATGCATTACAACCGGAGTTGAGTCTGACCACCACATCGAATCAGCTGCACCGCATCGAAAGTGGCGTCAGTGGTCGTCACGGATCGAGTTGGTTCAATCTACAGCTGAGCGCCGAGCGCGATCGGGGCATTGATGCCTGCAATAATCCCAGTGTCTGTTTTAGCAGTGAACCGGATCGCGACGCTCACCATACCGATGCCGTAGCACTACGGGGGGGGTATCGGTTTAGTGATGCGGTTAGCGGCGAGTTAAGTTGGCTACGTAGTGATGCAGAGAGCGACTATGATGGCCCGACGCAGAACCACTCCAATACCCGGCAGGAGGTGTTCGGTGGCCAACTTGAACTCGATCCCGGCAGTAACTGGCGCAGTCGAGTGATGATAGGGCGTAGTCGTGATAAGAGCGATGATCAACTCAATGGTGCTGCTGTCGGGTACTTCAACACCGAGCGCGACTCCGTATCACTGCAGCAGGAGTTTGCGATAGGCGATCACCATCTCCTCACATTCGGCGGCGACTGGTTAGAAGATCACCTGCAAAGTAGTACGCAATTTTCGCGTCGTGAGCGTGAGAATCGTGCCCTATTTGCGCAGTGGCAGGGGGCGTTGCAGCGACATAGTTGGGAAATTAGCCTGCGCCAAGATGATAATCAGCAGTTTGGTCTCTATCAGACCGGTCATCTCGGATGGGGTTGGCGGGGTGACGATGGATTCCACCTTGCTCTGCAGTATGGACGTAGTTTTAAGGCACCCACCTTCAACGATCTCTACTGGCCTAGCGAGGCGTATAGCGATGGCGCAACATACGCCTATACCTATGTTGGCAACCCGCTATTACAACCGGAACAAGCGAGAAGTGTGGAGTTGAGTATCTCACAGCGCTATCTAACCGGTGATTGGTCGCTGCGTATATTCAATAGCGACATTGATGATCTGATTCTCTATGATGCAGATAGCGTGTTTGAGAGTGGACTCTATGTGACGCATGCGACCATGCAGAATATGAACCAAGCGCAGATCCGCGGCATTGAGTTAGCACTCCAGCAGCAGCACCAGCAGTGGTATAGCCAGATCCAGCTGACGCTGCTCAATCCCGAAGATCGCAGCAGCGGTCACCAACTCGCCCGCCGCGCCCGTACCACGCTCCAGATCGATCTTGATCGGCAGCAGGGTAACTGGCGTTATGGCACGGCGCTACTGGCGGTCGGCGAACGCTACGATGATGCTGCCAACACGCGACGGCTCGCCCCCTATGCGACGGTCGATCTACGCGCCGAGCAGCGCCTCAACCACCACTGGCGACTCCAAGCTAAACTCTCCAATCTATTCGATGCCGACTATGAGAGTGTCTACGGCTACAACCAACCGGGCCGCGTCATCGCCCTGACGCTGCGCTACGCAGCGACGCCAGGGAGCGACTAAATCGGAGTGCCGGATCAGCGATCGGGGCATGGCGACCCCGATCGCTATCAGCAGGGTATCGGTCAGATTGCGCTCACAGCGCCAGAGCCAAGATGCGATGTCCCGATAGATCACACAACTCAACTAGCAGCAGCTCATCATGGAGTCGATACTGCACAATCTGCAGTCGCCACTCGGCAATCTCCCAGCGCATCGGCTCAACCGCCGCAATCGTCAGGTCGTCACTAGATACCGACATCCGCCGCCCCGACACCAGCACAAGATTGTCGGTGGCGCTATCAAGCATCTCTAGTCGCCGCTTATGGGGTAGCAGCGTGACACGCAGATCGCGCCAATACTCCAGTGCCACCCGGATCCGCTTTTTGACTGTCGGACGCAGCGGTATCGCAACACTTGCGTCAGCTACCGGTTGTCGCTCGACCGATAGATGATAGGGCGCGGGCGCTTCCGAGTGTACAGCACTGATCGCGCCGGTGGGGGCTGGCCGATGGGGTATCGGATCAACCGCCGCATCAACGACCTCCCGTTCAACGCCCTGATCTAACTCAACTCCTTGATTCAGTTCAACCGCTCTATCCGGCGCAGTCACGTCATGCAGATCAACGCCCCTCACCACCTCATCCACCCCACTTGACGCCGTTTCGCTATCGAACATGGCCGCAGGTGCTGACTCAGCCATCTCATCGGCTATGACCGCCGCACTATGCTCGACATCAACTATCGGGGTGATCGATGGCGTCAACGGCGCAGCCGCTTCTGGTGTTGCGGGGCGCTCCCCATCGGCCCGCTGATGGACGGCTAATGCAGGCTCATCGGCCACCTCTCGCGCCCGGTTAGCGCGCTTCTCTTTTCGCTTCTCCTTACGCCGCTTCCGTTTCGATTTAATGCTCCCCCCTGCATCAAGTTCATCCGCTAGTGAGGGTGATATATGCCCCTCTCGTTGCAGCGCCTCAGGTAGGGCTAATGTCATCTGATCAACCGCGGGTGGGAGCTTTCTAACGAGTGTAAGTGGGCTGTTGTTGGTGGCATCATCGGTAACACCGAGCAGCTCTTGCACGCTAGTCCGAAGCGGATTTCGCGTGACCGCAAAATCAGCCGACAGTGAGTAGTCTAGTCGTGGTGCCGCTTCTCTCATCCCATCATCTCCTAGCGTCATTGTCGGTGCTATCTCTGCGGCGACAGGCTGTTGCATCACCGCCTCTACGGGGAGTTCAACGCCTAATAGCTGCGCCATCTCCGCGTGTGAGATAGCAGCTAACGTCGGTATCCCCTTCTCTGGAATCGGTAACCCCCACTGGCTGGAGAGTCGCTTCAGATCGGAACGCGCTTTTCCGAACCGATTCCGATCCTTCTCACTGCCACGCTCGCGTAGCCGCCGTTTTTGCTTCGACAACCGCTCCATACGGCAGCGCAACACCCCCTCCTTCGCATTGAGTTGCGTCCCCTGATCGCTGCCCCACACCTTACTAGTAACGATAAACTCATAGAACTGCAGCGCTGTGGCGGTTGTGATCTGCTCTAGTACCACCCCAAGCGACTCGGGTGTGATGTGTTGAACTAGCTCGGCCGCCGCTGCACCGGTCGCCTGCTGTAGCAGCGCGGTAGCGAGCTTTGCTCTGTCGATTTGCGCCCGAGTAAGCTCAGGATCACTCGCTAACTTACGCACTGCCACAGCGAGTAGACGTAACGGTAGATCGGGTTGTTGCGCAAACAGCGGCTGGAGTAACGATCGCTCATTAACCGCAGGAAATAGCTGCTGATAGAGGGTAGTAAAGTCGCCGGCAGCTAGTGCTGATTCAAGATAGGGGATCAGAAGCTGTTGCATCAGTAGTGTATCGTCAGCACGATGGGTCGCGAGCTGTGTGAGTAACTGCACGATCAGTGGATAGTGATCACTATGCTGTAGCAACTGCACCGCCTGTGGCCAAGCGCTACACTCGATCAGGAGGCTCAACACCGCCTGCTGCTGATCCAGAGTGAGGGGGTGTGATCGGTGCGCATGGAACACCCCGACCACCGCATCGCAATCGGACAATCTACCCAACAGCAGTAGATTCTCCGGGTAGTCACTGCGCTGTGCCAGCGCGCGCAGAATAAACTGGGGTTGATCAACACTACTCGCAGCCGGTAACTGCTGCCAGATCGCCAGCGCCGCATCGATATCATCGGCATGAAACGCCAACCGCGCCAAATCGATCTGCGGGTTTAACCTCAACTTCAGCGCGCTGCGCTGCTGTAGGCGCTGGAGTAGCTGCCAGATTTCGACCCACTCCCCCCCGAATGGGTGTGACGCAGCGGTGTACTCAACGGCCAGATCGCTAATCGCCTGCTCCAACAACGCATGCCATCGCGCCGCTTCAAATACCGCCTCTGGTAGATGCCGCTCAATCCGTATTAACTGCTGAAACAGGTTACGGGCGGCCGCTTCCGAACGCGGGGTGAGGAGATAGCGTGCACCAATCACGACCGGATCGTTACCAAAGCGGACGGTTTGGGCAGTGGCAATCCGATCAATCGCCGCCAGTTCCGGTACCTGCCAGTAGCAGCGGATCGCATCAGCGAGCTCATGCAACTCCTCATAACAGGCTGCGGCCAGCGCAAACTGCTGACCGATCTCATAGATGAGTGCGTTGCACCACGTCACCTGCCGCTCATCATGCAGTCGCTCAAACTGGCTGCGGGCAAGCTGGAGTAGGTAGTCACTCTGCTCACTCCGCCCCTGCTCAAACAGATGGTTGGCAATCACCACTGGATCATCACGATCCTGCGACCAGGTGGCGTTATCCCCCGGTACCATATGGAAGAGATCATCATGCTGCCAGTGACGGTTGCGCGGGGCGCTCAGCAGCGTATCGATCGCCCCGGAGTCGGTCGCAAATGACCAAAACTGCTGGAGTCCCGGCTCACTATCGACAATCAGTAAGCGCCGCTGCGCCCGACTGGCTGCAACATAGGTGGCATTAAAGTAGTACTCTAGCGCCAGTGTCTCTTCACGGGGTGTGGTGGTATCTTGGCCAATCCACGCCATCTGTTCGACCAGTTTGCGTGTGACTGCCTCTGCACCAAACTGATAGAGTACCACCCGATCAAACTCTAACCCCTTAGCTAACATCGGACTCAATACCACCCGCGACACCTCACCACGCGCATTGAGGGCGATCCGTTTCAGGTAGGGATCGGCACGAATAAAGCGCATCTCATCCCCCTCTTGGCAGGGTACGATAATCACCAACTCATGCTGATCTTCGAGTTGCGACTCGGTCGCCCGCTGCTGGATAAAGTAGGCGGGTGCATCGCCCGCTTCCCGTAGCCACGCCCGCTGCGGCTCCACATCAGCCATCTGAAACAGGGTCGCACGCTTAAGCTGCAGTAGATTACAGAAGCGAACAATGCTCGCACGCGCCCGATAGTTATAGGAGAGTTCTCGGAAGTTACACTCAATCGGTTGCTTCTGATCAACCGCTAAGCGGCGGATGTTGTTATGAAAATCGGCCTTGATCGCATCCCACCGAAAACCGGTCGGATTGAGCGTCTGAAATGGATCGCCGGCAAAAACATAGGGGATACGCGGCAATAGATAGCGCTCCACCTGTCGATCGGAGAAGAGCGAGAGGCGGAAGATGAGCTCCAACTCAATGGTGGTAAAATCCTGCGCCTCATCGCAGAAGATGCCAGGATAGCTCGGCTGCGCTAACCCCTGATCCAGGATCCAGCGCGCTAGATCTTGATCATCCCACCACCCCTGCTGCTCATAGTAGGGTTGGTAGTGGCCGCGCCAGACAGACTCCCAGATACGCTGGTACATCTCATGGGTGACGGTGATCTCTTGCCGCGGTAGCTGCCGGTAGTCATTCGGATCAAAGTAGTCATCGATCCCCTTCGCTTTCCCTTTGATGTAGGTACGAATCACATGCCACGCCACCTCCGGGGTGATTTTTCGAACCGCCGCATCGGGGTGGCTGCGTAGTGAACCGTAGGCGTCACGAAAACGCCGAAAATCGACATGCTGCTGTAGATCAAAGCGCTGCGGGTCGTTGGCGAGCTTCAACAGGAATTGGCGAAACGGGGCAAACGAGTGATCAAAAATGGTCTGCTGCAGCGGCTGATCGAGATCGACCTTTTTGGTCAGTGCTAACTTTAAGGCGCTACAGCGGAAGATCTCCCCCACCCCAGTACGTGCCTTATTTAATAGCTCATGGTTGTAGGTGAGGTAGAGGGGCGGCTGCGGAAGTCGATCCTCAGTGGCACGGGTGAGGTGGGCGTACAGATACTCAGCAAAGATATACTGCAAGATAGTCGATTTACCACTGCCGGGACGACCATTGATAAAGAGCGGAAAGTGGCCACTGACGCTATCGAGGACGTGGGCGATGATATCCCCCTCTTCAGGTGAGAGGGCAAGGTTGGCCTGTTCACTCTGCTGGGTTGCCGCCCAGATCTCCCGATCGTAGAGGATAATTGAGGGGTAGGAGCGTACCGCGTCACGCAGCTGCTCCTCTGCACTCATTAACTGCTTCACTGCCGACAGCAGCGCTTCAGCCTGCTGTTGACGCACCTCATCACCCCGTTCGACCGCCGCAATCAGCAGGAGATGACGGGTGGTGGCGTCGTAGTGGCTATAGAGGGTGATCGGGTGAGTCTGATGGGGCTGCACTGGCGCTATCTCATGCCCCATCTCAACTGCATCACCCATCTTCTCTAGTAGCTCCCAGAGCGGGGTGATCAACCCCTGTTTGCTGCCACTCTCTTGCAGATGGGCGATACTCTCCACCCAGTTGCGATGCTCTAATACAAGAGTGGCGTTGATCTGGTGCGACGATCCGACAGCAAGGTAGTCGATCTCCGCGGGGGTTAGCGGCTGCTTCTGGCGCTGCGGTTTCTGGCGCTGCTGCCGGAGAAAGTCGACCAGTGCCGGATCGTCGAGTGTAGGTCGCGTCAATCCATTTAAAAAGGCATCGTAATCGGCCTTGATCGTATCTTTATAGACGTGGCGCAGGAAGCAGAGTACCACATCATCACCGGCCATCACCTCACCAATAATGACCCGCGTCCGCCCCTTCCGCTTCTTGAGGAAGTGTGCCGAGTGTCGCCGTAACATCTCATAATTCTGCTCGGTTACGATCTTCTGTTGTAGCTGCTCAAGATCGGCTAATAGGCCGTGAGTGTTCGCATCTTCAAGACACTGCGGGGTGATATAGACGTAGATCATGGCGCACTCCTGCTCTGTTATTATGGGCTGCTAACATAGCTTAAATTGCCCCTCTATAACAGTAACGGCAAGCCTGCCGCACCTTAGCGCCGTGTAGCGATCAGCACCCCTCGGACGGGTGCCGGATACCCCTCAATCGTACGCCAATGATCGGTGGGATCGAGAAAATCGGCCAGTGACTGAAATGTCATCCAATCGGTCGCCCGCTGCTCGGCGATGCGCGTCGGCGTGACATCAACACAGCGGGCATGATCAAAACCGGCCATATCGAGCCACTGTAGTAGCTGCGATGGCGTGGCGATGGCGTGAACATTGCGCATCTGCGCATAGCGCCCACGCGGCTGGAGGTGGGCGTTGCCGGGGCGATCGAGGATGAGCGTCTCCAGTACCAGCTCCCCTCCGGGTCGCAACAGCGCCGCGAGTTGGCGCAGATGATCGACCGGATCGGGTCGGTGGTAGAGCACCCCCATGGAGAAGAGCGTATCGAATGCGACCGCTTCGGGTGGCCACACCGCTAACGGGATCGGCAGAAGTGTCAACGGCCAGTGACTACCGGCGAAGTGGCGGACTGCTAACCACTGCATAAAAAAGAGCAGCGTCGGATCCACGCCAACCACCTCAGCCGCCCCCGCCCCTACCATCCGCCAGCTGTAGTAGCCATTCCCACACCCCACATCCAGCACCCGTCGTCCCGCTAACGGTGCGATATGGGGTACCACCCGCCGCCACTTCCAGTCGCTACGCCACTCACTATCGATCGTCACTCCGGCGATCCGAAACGGCCCCTTACGCCATGGCCGCAACTGCTGAAGCTGCGCTACTAACACCTGCTGCTGTGGTGGTGATAACGCCGGTGTGGGGGTGAGCGTGACGATATCACGCTGCCAGTGGCATATTGATTCACCGCTTAGTGGTGGCAGTGCCGCTAACAGCGCCTGCCAGCGTGGCAGATCACCATGCGCATCAGGATCGAGACGATAGGCCACCTGCTGCTGGAGCGGCGGTAGCCAGCGCGCTGCATCGGGTAGCGCGGCGAGACGGTGCCAATAGTCACTACCGGTATCGAGCCGAAGATGCGTTGGCATCGAGTAGATGGGGAGGCTAGTGCCGGCGCTTCAACTCAGCAGCGCACTCTGCGCAGAGTCGATGGGGGGTGGGGCCGGTGCGCCGACCATCTGCTGCAGCAGTGCGATCTCCTGTGGCCACAACGTATCGTCGATAGTCTCAAGGATCAGGGGTATCTCATCGAAGCGTGCATCGTTCATGATGTAGTGAAACGGCAGCAGTCCCATCTTGCCGTGACCGAGCGAGTGGTGGCGATCGACACGACTCCCTAGATCAGGTTTAGAATCGTTCAGGTGCATCCCACGCAGATAGCCAAAACCGACCACCTCATCAAACGCCGCAAAGGTTGCATCACAATCAGCGGTAGTCCGCAGATCGTAACCGGCGGTAAAGGTGTGGCAGGTATCGAGACAGACGCCCACCCGCGACTTATCCTCCACCTGATCGATAATCTCCGCCAGATGCTCAAACCGGTAGCCCAGATTGCTCCCCTGTCCGGCGGTATTCTCAATCACTGCCGTCACCCCATCGGTCACCTCAAGGGCGCGGTTGAGCGATTCGGCAATGTAGCCGAGGCACGCTGACTCGCTGATCTGCTTCAGGTGACTGCCCGGATGAAAGTTAAGGTAGGGCAAGCCCAATTGAGCACAGCGCTGCAACTCATCAATAAAGGCGTTGAGCGACTTCTGTCGCGCCCCCTCCTCGGGGTGACCGAGGTTAATCAGATAGCTATCGTGTGGCAGCACATGGTGCGGTGCGATCGCCACCGCAGCAAGCTTCTCCCGAAACGCATGGATGGTCGCCTCGGTGAGTGGCTTCGCCTGCCACTGCCGCTGATTTTTAGTAAACAGCGCAAACGCCGACGCCCCGATCGCAGCCGCATTACCGGGGGCACGATCAACGCCACCACTGCTACTGACATGCGCTCCAATCCGCTTCATCGCTGCTGCTTACGCCCGATAGTTGGGCGCCTCCTTGGTGATCTGCACATCGTGGACATGACTCTCACGCATCCCCGCACCGGTGATACGGACAAACTCCGGCTGGTTGCGCATCTGCTCGATCGAGCTACAACCGGTGTAGCCCATTGATGAACGCAGCCCCCCCATCAGCTGATGAATCACAGGACCCAACGGCCCTTTGTAGGGTACGCGCCCCTCAATCCCCTCCGGCACCAGCTTATCGGCCTCTGAACCCTCCTGAAAGTAGCGATCGGAGGAGCCCTGCGAGCCCCCCATCGCCCCAATCGATCCCATCCCGCGATAGGATTTGTAGGAGCGCCCCTGATAGAGCTCCACCTCGCCCGGCGCCTCTTCGGTGCCGGCAAACATACTCCCCAGCATCACCGAGTAGGCACCGGCGGCGATCGCCTTGGCCATATCGCCAGAGTAGCGGATCCCACCATCGGCAATCAGCGGCACACCGCTGTCGGCGAGCGCTTGCGCGACACTATCAACCGCGGTGATCTGCGGAACGCCAACACCGGCGACAATCCGCGTAGTGCAGATCGAGCCAGGGCCAATCCCCACCTTCACCGCATCAGCACCCGCCTCGACCAGTGCCAGCGCCGCCGCACCGGTCGCAATATTGCCACCAATCACTTGCAGATCGGGGAAGTGCTGTTTAATCCAACGCACCCGATCGAGAACCCCCTGCGAGTGGCCATGGGCGGTATCGACTACCACCACATCAACCCCTGCTGCAACCAGTGCCGCAACCCGCTCATCGGTACCGGTACCGGTACCAACCGCCGCACCGACCCGCAGCCGCCCCTGCTCATCTTTACAGGCGTTCGGCTTATCGCTCGCCTTCTGAATATCTTTCACCGTGATCATGCCACGCAGCCGAAAATCCTCATCGACCACTAGCAGCTTCTCAATCCGATGCTCATGCAGCCGCCGCAGCACCTCATCACGACTCGCCCCCTCACGCACAGTCACCAGCTTCTGCTCCGGGGTCATGATGCTTGAGACGGGCGCATCGTAGCGGGTCTCAAAGCGGAGATCGCGGTTGGTCACAATACCCACCAGCTTCTCCCCCGACACCACCGGCACGCCAGAGATATTTTGCGCCCGCGTCAGTGCTAGCACATCGCGGATACTACGCTCTGGTGGCACGGTGATCGGATCGTTGATCACCCCGCTCTCATACTTCTTCACCAGCCGCACCTGCTGCGCCTGCTGCTCGGCAGTCATGTTCTTATGAATGATACCGATCCCACCCTCTTGGGCGATCGCAATCGCCAACCGCGCCTCGGTGACGGTATCCATCGCCGCCGCGACTAGCGGGATATTCAGGGTGATCTGGCGGGTGAGTTGGGTTCGGAGATCGACCTCACGCGGCATCACCGTCGAGTGGGCCGGAACCAGTAGAACATCATCAAAGGTGAGGGCTTCCTGAGCGATACGCATGGCAGTCTGATCCGATTGGGCTGGGGGTGGATAAACAGGCGATTATAGGGTTTGACGCAGCAAGCGGCAAGCCGCCGCCGCACAACCCTTGTCGGCAGTTGGCGCGCCCCGCTACACTGGCACCTCAACCTGTCCCCTGCTGGAGGCGTCTTGCTATGCTGCGTTCGATCACCCCCCCCTTTGCTGCTGCGCTACTACTGCTACTAACAACCCCCCACGTCATGGCGCTCACTGAACCGACGGCGGCAGCGGCCGAAGCGGCGATTGCCGCCGCAAGAGTAGCGGTTAAACAGGCGATCACGCAGGGGGCGGCGTGGCGCGATACGGTCAAGATGATCAAACAGGCGAAGGGGCTACGCCAAGCGGAGCAGTTCCAAGAGGCGATTGAACTCGCCGCGCGCGCCCAGCGGCAGGCGGAGTTAGCACTGCGCCAACAGCAGCAGCAGGCGAACGCCGGTCAGCGGTTGGAGCGGGGGCTCTGATGCGCCGCACTCACTACGCGCTCATCCTCGGCTGGCTCCTGCTGCCACTGTCGGTTAACGCCTTACCACGCGCCGAATCGGTACCTGGTGGTATTGCGATTCTGCCACTAGCCCCCGCCACGGCCACCGCACCGAGCGCGCGCTATAACGATCAACCGGTGCTGATCCGACAGCGACAGCAGCGCTGGGAGGCGGTCGTTGGGATCCCGCTATCGGCCGAACCGGGGAGTCATCGCCTACAGCTCAATGATGGCTCACAGCTCACTTTTCAGGTACGCGATAAGCGCTATGAAGCGCAATATATTACGCTCCAGAATAAGCGGCAGGTGAATCCCAATCCGCTCGATCTAGAGCGGATCCGTGGTGAACAGAGCCGCTCGCGCCGTGCGTTTCGTCACTGGAGCGAGCCGGTGAGCGTCGATACCCAGTTTCAACTGCCGGTGGTCGGCCCAATCAGCGGCAGCTTCGGCAAGCGCCGCTTTTTCAATAACCAGCCGCGCCGCCCCCATAGCGGACTCGATATCGCTGCCGCTACCGGTACCCCAGTGGTCGCCCCCGCCGCCGGTCGGGTAGTGGAGCATGGCAACTACTTCTTCAATGGCAACACCGTATTTGTCGATCATGGGCGCGGGCTGGTGAGTATGTTCTGTCACCTCGATAGTTATCAGGTTGAGGTGGGTGACTGGCTCGAAGCGGGACAACCCTTTGCTGAAGTGGGCGCGACCGGGCGGGTCACCGGCCCCCATCTCCACTGGAGCGTTAGCCTCAACAATGCCCGGGTCGATCCGAGTCGCTTTCTTAGCGATGAGTTGCTAGCGCAGCTACCCGGCGCGCTGCCATGAGCCGACTCGAACGGTGGCGTTGAGTGTGGCACCCCCTACCCTTGTGCTCTGCGAAAAACCGTCACAGGGGCGTGATATTGCCCGCGTCATCGGCGCACGGCAGCGGCGCGAGAACTACCTTGAGGGGAGCGGCTACCGCGTCACTTGGTGTGTCGGTCATCTATTAGAGCAAGCACCGCCCGAGCACTACGCCGCCAATCTACGACCATGGCGCTTGAGCCGCCTGCCGATCCTTCCACAACAGTGGCAACTGCAACCCCGTGCGGCCGTCCAGCAGCAGTTTGCCACCATTGCCCATCTCCTAACCGAAGCGCACCACCTTATCATCGCCACCGATGCCGATCGCGAGGGTGAGTTGATCGCCCGTGAGCTACTGACGCACTGCCACTACCGCGGAACGATTGAGCGCCTCTGGCTCTCCGCCCTTGATGATCGCTCGATTGAGCGGGCGTTTGCTCAACTGCGCCCCGGCACTCAGAGCGAACCGCTCTACTACGCCGGCCTTGGTCGCCAGCGTGCTGACTGGCTACTCGGCATGAATCTGACGATGGCGATCTCGGCGCTCCACGCCGCACCGGGTAGCGGCGCACTCTCAGTCGGGCGGGTGCAGACACCGACTCTCAAACTGGTGGTCGATCGCGATCGGGAGATTGCACAGTTTGTGCCGGTACCCTACTTTCTGCTACGGGTACAATTTAATAGCGTCAGCGGCGAGCCGCGCACTGTCTGGTGTGATTGGCAGGTACCGAAAGCGGCTCAAGGGGATGCACAGGGGCGCTGTCTCGATCGGCAGCGCGTCGAACGGGTCGCCGCTCAACTCACCGGCGCACCCGCTACAGTACTCAGCCGTAGTGAGACCCCCAAACAGCAACCGCCCCCTCTCTGCCTCTCGCTATCAGAGTTGCAGAAGCGCGCCTCGGCGCGCTTTGGAATGAGCGCCAAACGGGTACTTGAGGTGGCGCAATCGCTCTATGAGCGTCACAAAGCAACCAGCTACCCGCGGAGTGACTGCGGCTATCTACCCACCTCGATGCGGGCCGATGCGGCACCGCTACTAGCGACCCTCGCGGCGATCGATCCGCAGCTAAAGCCGCTCATTGAGCGCTGCGATGCGAACGCCCGCAGCCCGGTCTGGAACGATGCCAAACTCACCGCCCACCACGCCATCATCCCAACGCTCAATCGACAGGTGTCGTTAGCGCAGATGAGTGGTGAAGAGCAGCGTATCTACGATCTGATCCGCCGCCACTACCTCGCCCAGTTTCTCGGCAACCACCACTATATGGCGAGCCAACTGCTGATTGCCTCTGTTGATGAACGATTTAGCGCCAGCGGCCGCCGCACCACCGAACCGGGGTGGCACCATGCGCTCAGTGATGAGCCGATTGCGCCGCAGCAGTCACCCCCCGAGCCACCCATTCCGCTGTTTGAACCGGGTGAAGCGGTCACTCCGGCTGAACATCGCATCGACGATAAACAGACCACCCCGCCGCCGCACTATAGCGAGGGGACATTGATTGCTGCGATGAAAGGGATTGGACGGCAACTGACCGATTCGAAGTTAAAGGCGATTTTACGCGAGACCGCCGGCATCGGCACCGAAGCGACCCGCGCCGCCATTATTGAGACACTACTCCAGCGGCGCTACCTAGCGCGATCGGGGCGTAAACTCATCGCCACCGATCGCGGGCGCGCACTCATTGAGGTGGTCCCAGAGATGATTAAAGATCCCGCCACCACCGCACGCTGGGAGCAGGCGCTCGATGATGTGGCGAGTGGGCGCTTAACCCTCGACCACTTTCTTGCTTCACAGGTAGCGCTGTTACAGCAGATGTTAACCACACTGCAACCGACGGCGAGCACCACCGACCGACCCGAGGCCGCAACCGCTGCGGTACTCAACAGATCCCCCACCGAACAGCGACCTGAGCCAGCGGCCACACCGATTCGCCGCTTCCCCTGCCCGCACTGCGATGATGGTTATCTGGAGCGGCGCCAAGGCAGCCGCGGCCCATTCTGGGGCTGTACCAACTACCGTTATGGCTGCCGCATGAGTTGCGGTGATGATCAGGGGCGGCCTCGTCTCGGCTAATCCGAAACGGCGACCGCCCAACTCACCTCAACCGCACTTACTATCGCCACAGTTAAGACAGGTGTTGCAACCGTCAAGCTTCACCACCGCTTTCGTTTGACACTTCGCACAGAGCTCAGCACCATCCGGAAAATCATCCGGATCGTTGCGCTCAGCCTGCTGCAGCGTCGCCTCATACTCGCGTCGCTTCTGAGCAATCAACTGCTTCTGATGCTCATCGAGCCCCTCATCTTGGATCAGACCAATCATCCGCATATGCGACTCAATCGCATCGCCAATCTCCGCCACCAGCGACGGCATAAACTTACCGCCCCGCTTAAAGTAGCCCCCCTTCGGGTCGAACACCGAGCGCATCTCCTCCACCAAGAAGGTGACATCCCCCCCCTTTCGAAACACCGCCGAGATGATCCGGGTGAGTGCTACGATCCACTGGAAGTGATCCATATTCTTCGAGTTAATAAAGACCTCGAACGGCCGGCGCAGCTCATGCTCGGTACCAGGATTGAGGATAATATCGTTGATAGTGACATAGAGCGCATGATCCGACTGCGGCGTCCGAATCTTATAGGTAGAGCCCAACAGCATCTCCGGCCGCTCTAGCGACTCATTGAGCTGTACCGGCACCACCGCACTCCCCCCCTCATTTACGGCTTCACTGATCGGCTTAACAACGCTATAGCCAACAATCTTATTTGCAATCTTAATCGCCATCACACGCTCCTCAGAACTTACCGTAGTAGCCCTCTTTCAGGGCATCGAACAGGTTAGCGGCGGTGTGGATCTCACCGTCATACTCAAGCTCCTCATTACCGGCCACCTCAACCACCTCGCCCCCCTCTAACTCAAAGCGGTAGCGGGTGTTAGCCAGATCCTGCTCCTTAACCAGCACCCCCTGAAACACCTCTGGATTGAAACGGAAGGTGGTGCACCCCTTAAGCGACTGATCATAGGCGTAGAGATAGATATCTTTGAACTCCTCATAGGGGTAGTCAGTCGGCACATTAGCGGTCTTTGAGATGGATGAGTCGATCCAGCGCTGGGCCGCCGCCTGCACATCAACATGCTGCTGCGGTGTCACCTCATCGGCAGTGATGAAGTAGTCGGGTAGCTGCTCATCGGGCTGCTCTGAGTAGGGCATCGCGCGCGGGTTGACCAGTGCGCGATAGGCGAGTAGTTCAAATGAGAAGACATCCACCTTCTCCTTACTCTTACGCCCCTCTCGGATGATGTTACGCGAGTAGTGGTGAGCAAAGCTCGGCTCAATACCATTACTCGCATTGTTAGCGAGTGATAGCGCAATCGTGCCGGTTGGAGCAATTGAGCTATGGTGGGTAAAGCGACACCCCCGCTCAGCAAGCGCATCGACTAGCGCCGGATCCAGCGTCGCAAGCTGCTGCATATAGCGGCTATAGCGGGCGTGTAACACCCGACCCGGTAGCTCATCGCCGGCCTTGATTCCATCACTGACCATCTCCGGCCGCCGCCGCAGCATCTCTGCGGTCACCGTAAACGACGCCTCCATAATCGGTGCGACTCCCTTCTCCTCTGCTAACGCTAGGCCAGTACGCCACCCCTGTAGCGCCATCTCGCGGGTCACCTCTTCGGTAAAGGTGAGCGAATCGGCATCGCCATAGCGCATCCGCAGCATCGTGAGGGTGGAACCGAGCCCTAAATACCCCATGCCGTGCCGCCGCTTGCTCTCAATCTCAGCGCGCTGCTGCGGCAGGGGCAGGCCATTGATCTCAACTACGTTATCGAGCATTCGGGTAAAGATCGCCACCGTCTCGCGGAAGTTATCCCAGTCGAATCGAGCGCGTGGCGTGAAGGGTTCGAGGACAAAACGGGTTAAGTTGATTGAGCCGAGCAGGCAGGCGCCATAAGGGGGTAACCCCTGTTCACCACAGTTGTGGGCGTGCAGGCCATTCGCATCAAACGTATTCACCCCCGGAACCTGCACATCGTAAACTTTAGCCGTACCACAGGGCACAATGGCAGCGACCCGTGCGGTAAAACGCTCCCGGTTAAATGCGCCGCGATAGCCACTGAGTCGCTGTTTTAACCGGCCCTGTTTAACGCGGTCGGTAAAGCCAATCTGCTGACTAAATTGCGCTACATTAGAGCCACTAATCACCAATTCATGTTGCGTCTGTGCTGGGGTGGCCGGGTGACGATGGGTATAGATATGACTGGCAATGCCGAGACGTAGCAGCATCCGTTGAACCGCTTGTAGCATGGAGAGATCGGATTGCGATAGCCGTACACTGACCCCCGTTTGCTGTGAGCCCTGAACCGAGCCATCGGCATCAAACAGCCCCTGTAGCAAGCCGATATAGAACTCGCTGGAGCCGCGCTCCATCTGTGGCGTGACGCTTTTGTGCCCCGCTTTAACCCCGAATTTCGCGACGAGCTGATTGTTGACTGGGTTGAGGGCATAGGCCATAACGCTCTCTGTGCCACGATCGATGGCAACACCATTGACCACCGCATCGCGGTCACTTTCGGCATTAACGCTGCCATCACCGAGCAGTTGCCCGATTAGGTAGCCCTCATCACGGCGATAAGCGCCGTCCCAGTGGCGATAGCTCTGATGGTTATGCAGGAGTATTTGATCATCGGGCTTTAGATCTGAGACAGCGCACCACTCGCTCTGCTGACGCCAACGGTTTTGCAGCGTAATGCGGCGTACACGGTGATCGGCGGTCAGCTGAAGTCGATACCCCTCGACACACTGCAGTTCAACGATCGCTTTAGTGGCGGTATAGAAGAACCCCTCTGCACCACTAGCGTAGCGCTCTCCATCGACAACGGCGTTAAACGGTTGACCGATTAGGTCACTCACCTGGCGTGGTCCGGCATCGGTCTGTACCCAAGTGTCGGCGGTGACGCACGGGTTGGTAGCACGGATATTCTCGCAGAACCAGTTGTTGTTCATCTCATTATATTGATCGATGAGAATAAACCCCGGCTCCGCATAGTCATAGGTGGAACTCATAATCAGGTTCCAGAGATTACGCGCTTTGAGCGTCCGATAGACTTTGCAAGCGTAACGCCCATCCGCGTGCCGCAGATAGCGGCCGCCGCCATCGGTTGGCCAGTCGCGCCACACCACCTGAGTCGGATCGTCCACATCGATACCATCCATCTGCGCCTCCTGCGCCGTCAATGGAAAGGCGAGTTGCCAATCACCATCCGCTTTGACCGCCTCCATAAACGCTTGGCTAATCAGCAGCGAGAGGTTGAACTGCCGTAACCGCCCATCCTCACGCTTTGCCCGAATAAAATCGAGTACATCGGGGTGACCAATATCAAAGGTCGCCATCTGCGCCCCGCGCCGGCCGCCAGCGGAGGAGACGGTAAAACACATCTTATCGTAGATATCCATAAACGAGAGCGGCCCAGAGGTGTAAGCGCCGGCGCCAGCAACAAACGCTCCCCGCGGCCGCAGCGTGCTGAACTCATAACCGATGCCGCACCCCGACTTCAGAGTCAACCCCGCCTCATGCACCTTCTGTAGAATCTCATCCATCGAATCCTCAATCGTACCTGAGACGGTACAGTTGATGGTCGAAGTAGCCGGCTTATAGGCGAGCGCGCCCGCATTGGAGGTGATGCGACCAGCGGGGATAGCACCATGGCGCAGCGCCCAAAGGAACTTCTCATACCACTGCTGCTGCTTCCCCTCCCCCTCCTCAACTGCGGCTAGGGCACGAGCGATACGCTGAAAGGTGGCATCAATCGTCTCATCAATGACATCGCCGAGCTTGCTCTTGAGGCGGTACTTGCGATCCCAGATGTCGATCGATGCCGACTGGAGTGGGATCTCAGTAACGGTAGCGGTTACCGCTTTTAGTTGGGCGCTGCTTTTGCTCACGGCGACTCTCCCCGAAGTGGTTGTTGGAATCCCCCTCATAGCACCACACCGGCGTTGTCGGTAGCAACGTCGGTAGACACAAGATATAGGGTAAGGGTCGGTTAGATTAGCAGCTTATTACCGTCTGTCAACCAGCCAAAGGGTTGCTCGTAACTTATTGATTTAAGTTAAAATCTTTTGTTTTCAATCGGTTACAATCACCCCCCAGCACCGCCCCTCGACCGCCTCCAATCGGGTATTGACACAACACAATATGTTGTGATTGAGAAGCGCCCCGTATCGGCCCATTTTCCACCTATACTGAGGCTATGAATTAGCCATTACAGCGGCGATGGAGCGCTGTAGATTGGGCTCCATGGCGCTATCGTTAGCACCGACAAAAGGAGGTAAACCATGTTATACCGATATCGACTCAGCACCCTCACCACACTGCTCCTGCTGCTACAAGGGTGCGCGAGCACGCCCCCGGCCGCGCCGGGTGAACAGACTGGAGCTGGCACGGTGATAGGTGGCGTGACCGGTGCTATCATTGGCCACCAACTCGATCGACGAAGTGGCGCCCTCGTCGGGGGCATGCTTGGCGGTGTCACCGGTGGCCTGATTGGACAGCGCCTTGATCGGCAGCAGCAGGCATTTAATGATGCATTAGCGCAGGAGCGGCTCGCCCGGGCGGTAGAGGTGGAGCGGGTGCGCGACGATCTGCTCCGGCTAACCTTAGAGAGCGATGTCAGTTTCGATCTGAACAGCAGTCAGATCCGCCCATCCTTTCGCGCCACCCTCGATCGCCTCGCGCAGGTGCTAGTACGCTATCCGCAAAGTCGCATCCTCATCATTGGCCACACCGATGGTAGCGGCAGTGATAGCTATAACCTACTGCTCTCGGAGCGGCGCGCAAACGCCGTCGCGCTCTATCTAACGCAACGCGGTGTCGATACGACCCGACTGGAGGCGCAGGGGGCCGGTGAGAGTCAGCCGCGTGCCGATAATGCGACGATTGAGGGGCGGCGGCGCAACCGCCGGGTCGAGATACTGGTAGCACCGCAGAGTTGAACTGAAGCCCACGACCCCTATCCAATAGCTGCAAACTACCCGCTTAAACGAGCCTGTAAGGAGCCACCTGATGTTCTCTGGTACCCCCCCGCTACGACTGCTGATACTGACTATCACGCTACTCATCCCGATCCCGATCCGGGCTGCCCTACCGGCAGTCGATAGTCAGCAGCAGCCGCTCCCCTCGCTCGCTCCGATGCTAGAGCAGACGGTACCAGCAGTGGTCAACATCTTCACCACCACCCACGTCGAGAGTCAGCGCCACCCGCTCCTCTCCGATCCCTTCTTCCGCCGCTTTTTCGATCTCCCCACCCGACCACAGAAACGGCAGTCGCAGAGTCTCGGTTCGGGTGTGATTATCGATGCAAAGGAGGGTTACATCATCACCAACAGCCATGTGGTTAAGGGGGCCGACTCGATCAAAGTGAATCTGCATGATGGGCGCACGGTCGAGGCGCAGTTAGTGGGTGCCGATACCGAAGCGGATATCGCGGTGATTCGGGTACCGGTCAATAGTCTCACCGCCCTCCCCTTCGCCAACTCCGATCAGCTGCGGGTGGGCGATTTTGTGGTCGCGATCGGCAACCCATTTGGCCTAGGGCAGACAGTCACCTCCGGTATTGTCAGCGCCCTCTCCCGCTCTGGCTTAGGCATTGAGGGGTATGAGGATTTCATCCAGACCGACGCCTCCATCAACCCGGGTAACTCCGGCGGCGCACTGGTCAACCTACGTGGTGAGTTGGTGGGTATCAACACCGCCATCCTCTCCGAAAGTGGTGGCAATGTCGGCATCGGCTTTGCCATTCCAGTCAATATGGCGCGTGAGATTATGCAGCAGCTAGTCGCCTATGGTGAGGTGAAGCGCGGACAGCTCGGTATTCAGGCGCAAGATCTCACACCTGAACTGGCACAAGCGTTTGGTGTCGAGGGGGAGCGTGGGGCGTTAGTGGTCTCGGTACAGGCCGACTCTGCTGCGGCTAAAGCGGGTGTTCGCAGCGGCGATGTGATCGTGGCGGTCAATGGTCGGCGGGTCGATGATGCGACCGATGTGCGTAATTTGGTGGGACTACTCCGGGTCGGAGAGCGCATCACGATGCAACTGCTGCGCGGTGGTAGAGCGCAAACAGTCACCGCTGAGATCGCTGAACAGGCGATCACCCGCGTCAACGGTAAACAGCTCCATCCACGCCTTGCCGGTGCCGAGTTTGGCAATGCCGCTGAGCAGCCGGGTGCCACTGCAGAGAGCAGCGGGGTGGTGGTACTCCAAGTGAGTGGCGGCAGTGCCGCCGCCCGAGCGGGGCTGCGGCCGGGGGATCGCATCACCCAAGCGAATCGCCAGCCGGTGCGCGATGTGGCGACCCTAGCCGCGCTACTTGAGGGGAACGGTACGCAGCTTCTGCTGGGGGTACAGCGAGGTAATCAGTCGCTGCTACTGTTGATGCGTTGAGTGCAAAGAGAGGTACCAACTGCGATACTTACCCAACACCCCCAATCCCTAACCGAATAGATAGCTAATGATTCTGATCACTGGCGGTACCGGCTATATCGGCTCACACACCTGCGTTGCACTAGCACAAGCGGGTCAGCCGATCCTAATCCTCGACAACCTAAGCAACAGCCGCATTGAGGTGCTCGATCGCCTCACCACCCTCTGTGGCCAGCGCCCCTCATTCGTTGAGGGGGATATTCGTGACCGCACGCTGTTGCAGCGCCTGTTTCGCGATCACCCGATTAGCGCTGTGATCCACTTTGCCGGCCTGAAAGCGGTTGGCGAATCGGTGAGTGAACCGCTCACCTACTACGATAACAATGTCGGTGGCACCCTCACCCTGCTCCAAGCGATGCAGACGGCAGCGGTGCGCACTCTGATCTTCTCCTCCTCGGCGACCGTCTACGGCGATCCAGCGACGCTCCCGATCACCGAAGATTTTCCCCGTAGCGCCACCAACCCCTACGGGCGCAGCAAACTGATCATTGAAGATATCCTCGCCGATCTTCACCAGGCTGAAGCGGGCTGGCGGATCGGACGGCTGCGCTACTTCAATCCGGTCGGTGCCGACGCGTCGGGGCTGATTGGCGAAGATCCACGGGGTATCCCGAACAATCTGATGCCCTATATCGCCCAAGTGGCGACCGGAGAGCGGGCGCAACTTAATGTCTGGGGTGATGACTACCCAACCCAAGATGGCACCGGGGTACGCGACTATATCCATGTCACCGATCTGGCTGCCGGACACGTTGCCGCACTCCACTATCTACAGCAACTCCCAGCGCGTACGACTCCCGACCCAGCAGCGCTACTGACCGTCAATCTCGGCACCGGTCAAGGCTACTCGGTACTGGAGATGGTGGCGGCATTTGCCAACGCCAGCGGGCGGCCAATCCCGTACCACATCGCCCCCCGACGGGCGGGTGATATTGCCGCCTGCTGGGCCGATCCGGGACGCGCTGAACAGTTATTAGGGTGGCGGGCTGAGCGTGGATTGGTACAGATGTGCGCCGATGCGTGGCGATGGCAGCAGCAGGTGAGTGCAATCCACCGACACGATCAAGCGGCCGAGTGAACGATTAAGCGTAGGCTTGGAATGCGCTATTGATCGCATCGTTAGTGGCGCGATCGCCACTGACCGATGAGATCATCTGCTGATAGCGGTTGAGTGCCTGCGCCTCATATGTGGTACGAACCGCCGGCGGCGCGCTTTCGGCGGCTGTGTCACGCTCTAAATTAGCACGACCATTTGGGGTTGCGCTGCTCGCTGCTGTATCGCTCTCCTCGCTCTCCCCACCCTCTACAGGGCGGTCGCCCGACTCGCTCGCTAACTGCTGCTGCGCGGCGAGTTCCACCCGGGCTTGAGCGGCCATCTGTGTCGCTTGCGCGGCTACTTTACGATCTTGCGATGAGGGCTCAGCCGGTGCCATCGCGGCGCGGCGGATCTGCTCTGCCTTATCTAGCGTTGCCGCGGGATCACCGGCAACAGCTGAGGTATCGATACTAACCTCGCCACCAATCGCATAGGCGTTACCATCCGGTCCGCGCTGGTAGCTATATGAGGCACCACTAACGGCGATACCGCCAGCCGCCGATAGATGCGCCTGCTCATGCGTCCGCACCTCCTGATCGCGCGCCTTGAGCGCCTCTAACTGCGCCGCTTCGGTACGCGTTAGCGGCTCACCATCAGCACCCTTCGCACCACTAGGGCTCGCCTCCGGCGACGCCTCACTATCCTCAGCGGTGTCGGCACCCTCAGCACCCGCCTGCTCATCGTCACTGCCGGCCTCACCGGTCGCACGCTCATCCTCATCACGAACCGCTTCACCATCAATTGTCACCGGCCCACCGCGCCACGCCGTCTCAGCGCTGGCCGAATCCTTGTCGGAGGCACCTACCAGCTTACCGGTAGCGGTATAGGTTGGAACAGCGGGCGATGTGGCCGCCGCCGCCGGCGTGTAGCGCACCCCCTCTGGAGCGGGATCGGGGCGGCCAAACGGTATCCGATCCCGCGTAAGATCGGGCTGATCTGCAGCGCGATCGATCGCCGGCGGCGGATTGACAGCGTATGGGTAACGGGTCGCTACCCCTGCTGTCGGATCGGGAATGGGGTGTGGCGTCTCCATAGTGACCTAACTATCGGCCGCCACTGCTGCTTGCTTTAGATCAAATTGATCATCTCGCCTCGATCTGATGCGCGCTGATACGCGGCAAGCCTCGCCCTTCATTCAGGCTAGGGAGGGATAGCGCAGCCAACCAGTTTTGCTAGGCCGATCGGATACCGGCTCGGTAGGCGATTGGTGCGGCGCAACCCGGATCAGTGATGGGCGATTGGACGGTCACTAAATAGATAATCCTTCAACTCCTTATCGAAGCTCGGATCGCGGCGCCGAATCCACTCCAACACCATCGCCGCATGCTCCTTCTCCTCATCACGGTTATGCGCCAAGATCGCCTTCAACTCCGGATCTTTACACGCATCAACGCGCTGGTTATACCAGTCGACCGCCTCTAGCTCCTCCATCAGGGAGGTGATAGCACGGTGCATATCGCGGGTCTCATCGCTCAACTCCGCGACCGGTTCATGATAGCCTTCGTTTGCCATACTGTTGCTGCCTCAATTTGGGTTGGATTAGAGTCGCTAACGATAGCGCATTGAGGTGATAGCGGCTAGCGAAGATAGCGGGTAGGATAGTCTAAATGCTCACTCACCTCTGGTTCGCCCTGTTCGCCCTCTCCTTCTGTGCTGCTAGTTACCAGTGGCTGGTGCTAGGCGATGCCGACATCTTTGCGCGGCTGATGCAATCCACCTTCGAGATGGCGGCACTGAGCGCTGAGATCGCGATCGGCTTAATTGGCGTCTTGTGTCTCTGGCTGGGACTGTTTCGGATCGCCGAACGGAGTGGGCTCATGCAGCACCTCGCCCGACTGCTTGAGCCGCTCTTTCTGCGACTCATGCCGGAGGTACCCCGCGGCCACGCCGCGCACGGCAGCATGACCCTAAACATCGCCGCCAACCTACTCGGACTCGACAACGCCGCAACGCCGCTCGGATTGCGGGCGATGCAAGATCTACAGCGTCTAAACGGCGGTTCCGACCGCGCCAGCAATGCGCAGATCCTCTTTTTGGTCATCAACACCTCCTCGGTCACCTTGCTACCGGTAACCATTTTCATGTATCGCGCCCAGCAGGGCTCCAGCGATCCGACCGCCATCTTTCTCCCCATTCTACTAGCCACTAGCGCCTCGACCCTCACCGGCCTACTGGCGGTCAGTTGGGTACAGCGCATCAACCTACTCAACCGCGTGGTACTCGCCTACTTCGCAGCGTTTGCACTGCTACTAGCACTCCTAGCGGTGTGGCTATCGGGCCTACCCGCCGAGACGTTAGCGAGCCGCTCATCGCTACTCGGTAACCTGATCCTCTTTTCGCTGATCATGCTCTTTCTAACGTGGGGGTGGTGGCGGCGTCACGACATCTACAGCGACTTTATTGCGGGGGCGAGCGAGGGGTTTCAGGTCGCCATCGGTCTTATCCCCTACTTGGTTGCGATGCTCGTCGCTATCGGCGTGTTGCGTACTTCCGGCGTACTTGATGCGATCGTCTTTGCACTGCACCAACTCATCGCGTGGCTCGGTTTTAACACCGACTTTATCCAAGCCCTCCCGACCGCCCTGATGAAACCACTATCGGGAAGTGGCGCCCGCGCCATGATGCTAGAGAGTATGCATCAGCATGGTGTCGACTCCTTCCCCGCTACGGTTGCCGCGATTATGCAGGGGAGTACCGAAACCACCTTCTATGTACTCGCGGTCTATTTTGGCGCCGCCGGGATCCGCCATGCCCGTCACGCCATCGCCTGCGCCCTACTCGCTGATGTTGCCGGTATCGTCACCGCGATCGGTGCCGGTTATCTCTTCTTTGCACCCGGTTAACCTGCAACTGTAGTGGTCTAATAGCTGTACAAACCAACAAGGGCTCCAGTTGTTCGCCCGCACGGGTGTTATCAACGGCGAGTGCATTACCGAAAATACGCCACGAGTAATTTTGAATAGGTTTTTAGGAATAGTACCGATGCTATCGATCCCCTACGCGCTGAGCGACTTCTACGCCCTACGAACCGAAGGGTACTGCTACATCGACCGCACCCATCTGCTACCACAACTAGAGCAGGCGGGTCGGCAACTACTCTTTCTACGCCCGCGCCGCTTCGGTAAGACACTCTGGCTCTCGCTGCTAGAGAACTACTACGATGTTGCCAAGGCCGCCGCGTTTGAGTCTCTATTTGCCGAGTTAGCGATCGGAGAGCAGCCAACACCGCACCATAATCGCTACTTTATCTTGCGCTGGGACTTCTCGGTGGTTGACCCGCAGGGGGATCGTGAGCAGATCGCCCGGTCGCTACACAACCATATCAACGCCACCATCGAAGCGTTCAACTATCGCTATCACTCACACTTACCGGCACCCATCCCACTCAACCCAGATGATGGGATCCACACCTTCCAGCGTCTTATCGCACAGCTCCCCCAACTCGGCTATCCGCTCTATCTACTCATCGACGAATATGACAACTTCGTCAATGAGGTGCTCACCAATCGCCAACAGGGGCGGCAGCGCTACGATGAACTCGTGGCCGGCGAAGGGGTGATCAAAACCGTATTCAAAGCGGTCAAAGCAGCCACTGAGGGGCAAGGATTAGAGCGAATATTCATCACCGGCGTCTCGCCGGTGGTGATGAGTGACATCACCAGCGGCTACAACGTAGTAAAAAATATCAGTCAGTGGCCCGAGTTTGCGCCGATGTGCGGATTTACCGGTGAGGAGGTCGCCACCATCAATCGGCAGATTGCCCAGCAGCACGACACCCCCCCTGCAGCGGTCGAAACGATATGCGCCACTATGAACAGCATCATGCGCGACTACTACAACGGTTACCGCTTCACCCTCGAACAGAGCGAGCGCCTCTACAACCCCACCCTCTGCCTCTACTTCTGGGATGAGTGGCAACGACGGCGGCGACCACCGCTACAACTACTCGATGCCAACCTCGCGATGGATCGCAACCGCATCCGCTACATCGCCGCTCTCCCACACGGCAGTCAGGTGGTCGAACAGGTACTCCAACCGGAGCAGCCGCTCAGTATCGCCGCCCTAGCAACCGAGTTTGGGGTCGAAGCGATGCTCAATGACCCGCCCGATGCCACCTTTATCCTCTCGCTGCTGCTCTACTTTGGGGTGTTAACCATCGACTCCGTTGATGCGTTTGGTGAGATCCAACTCACGATCCCAAACCAAGTGATCCGCTCGCTCTACATCGATCGCCTCCAGCAGCAGCTTCTCAACGGCTATGAGGATAACAACCAGCGCCAGGCTGTTGCCAAACAGCTCTACAGCGAAGCGAACATGACACCGCTCGCCGACTTTATTGAGCAGCGCTTCTACACCGCACTCGACAACCGCGATCAGCGCTGGAGCAATGAGCTGACACTGAAGATGACGCTGCTGATCCTACTCACCAACGACCTCTACTACCTCCCCCGCTCCGAACTCTCACTCGGCAACGGCTATAGCGATCTCCTGTTTGAAGTGCGCCCCGATAAGCGCAACGCACCCCTATTTGACCTACTCTTTGAACTCAAATACCTACCGTTAAATGCGCTTAAACTGAGCGGCGATGAGGTGGCAGCAACCCCCCGCGAAGCGCTCGCACACCACCCAGCCGTGGCGGCGGCGCTCGATAGCGCAGAAGCGCAGTTAGCCCGCTACCAAACGGCGCTACAGCAGCGCCATCCCGCCATCGCCTGGCGCCTCGCACCGTTTGCAGTGGTCACACTCGGCACCCGCCGATTGGTGTGGCGGCAATCGACTCGGCCGTTTTAGTTCTCATCAATAAAGGCGATGGTGCTGGTTATCTCTTCTTTGCACCGGGCTGAGAAGGCTGTTCCATAAGATTACAGCGGTCAGCCTTACGCCTCGCATCCTTGCGCGAGACAGAAGCTGGGCTGAGAAGGCTGTTCCATAAGATTACAGCGGTCAGCCTTACGCCTCGCATCCTTGCGCGAGACAGAAGCTGGGCTGAGAAGGCTGTTCCATAAGATCACGGCGGTAGCTGCTGCAGATTGCGCTGCGCCCGCTCATACCAGCTCGGTTGGCGATCAATCGCCTGCTGCAGGTAGTGGCGGGCAGCCTCAGGGCGGGCGTTGGCGAGGGCGATGAAGCCGACATTGTTATAAGCTGCGGCACCCTCACCCGCCTGCTCAAAAGCGCGCAGTGCCGCCGCATCATCACCCTGACGGGCGTAAGCGAGACCGAGATTATACCAACCACGAGAGGCGGTCGGATCGAGCGCGACCACCCGCTGAAAGTGCGCGATCGCCCGTACCATATCACCGCGCAGATAGTAGGAGTAGCCGTGGTTATTGAGGAGTTGCGGGTGGTTCGGTTGTAACTTTAGTGCCTGTTGATAGGCCTGATCCGCCTGCTCAAACTGCTGCTTAAGATCAGCAATGATGCCAAGGGCGTTATAGCTCTGCCAGTGAGTCGGCTGTAGCGCCACTGCCCGCGTCAGTAGGGACTCAGCCTCGGCGTAGCGACGCTGCCAGAGTCGCGCCTGCCCTAACCCCTGCAGTGCCACCGCCGCATCGGGGGTTTGCTGAAGTAGCAGGGTAAAGGTGTCGGCCGCGCGCCCATAATCGCCCCGCTGGAGCTCAAGAGTGCCGATCTGTAGCAGCGCCTCTGGGTTATCGCGCTGTACCGCAAGCGCCGCCACAAAATAGTAGAGCGCCCGCTCCTCATCACCCCGGCGCAGCGCCTGCTCGCCCCGCGCTAACCGCTCACTTACCGAATTGGCTATCACCCTCTCCGCTGCAGCGGGTCGTACCGCGGCCGATTGGCAACCGCCTAGCAGGAGAAGAGGGAGGAGGAGTGGCGCACCCACCCACCGACACAGGCTCATCACACCCCCCCTTGTAGCGCCTGCAGCGCACCCAGGATCGCCGGCCCAGCGGCAATCAGAAAGAACGCCGGAAAGAGACAGAGGACGAGCGGAAAGATCATCTGGGTACCCAACTTCGCCGCCTGCTCCTCCGCCTGCTGCTGCCGCCGATCCCGAAACTCCCGAGCGTAGATACGTAGGGTATCGGCAATCGATCCCCCCAACTGCAGTGTCTGTAGCAGCGTGTGAGTCAAACTCTCCAGCTCAGCAACACCATTACGCCGCGCCAACCGGCGCAGCGCCTCCCCCTGATCGATGCCGGCACGGAGCTCCAGCGTCAATCGCTGCAACTCACTAGCGAGCAGCGGCTGTGATACCTCCAACTCCGTCGCGACCCGCGCAATTGCCCCCTTTAAACCCAACCCCGCCTCACTACAGACCACCAAAAGATCGAGCGCATCGGGTAGCGCATCGCGTAGTTGACGGGTGCGCCGCAGCAATAACTGCCGCAGCAGCCACTCAGGTAACAGCAGCGCCACGGCCAGCGCCAGTAGCAGCGCTGCCCACTGCCAGCGTGCTGCAATCGGTGGTAGCAGCGGCAGTAGCAGTAGCAGCAGAAGCGGCAACAGCACGAACAGCAGCACCTTAAATGCCAACAACCGATGGAGCGCCAGCGGATCCCGAAACCCCGCCGCACTCAGCTGTGCCACCAACCGCTGCTGCTGCGCTGTATCGGGGTGTAGCCAGCGCAGCAGCGGCCCGTGCAGCAGCGGCTGCAACACCCGATCAATCTGCCGCTGCCACGCACCACCCACCGCCGCCCCCTCACCCGCCGCGTGCTGCCGCGCCGTACCCCGCTCAAGCCGCCGCAAACGGCTACGCCACGCCGGTCGCCACAACAGCAACAGCAGCGCCCACGCCAGACTAAAAGTAGCGCCAGCGATCAGCAGCAGAAAGAGCCGCTGCGCCAGTAGCGCATCCCCCACCATCTCATGTAGCTGTGCCAAAAGCTGCGCCATCCTCGCCTCCTCTGCTCACCCAGCGCGCCGATTAGCGCACCAACCGCTGCAACATGCGCCGGATCCAGAGCGCCCCAACCAGCATCATCAACAGCGCCAATAGCAGCAACTGCTGCCCCTGCGGTAACGCCAGCAGCGGCTCTAAATAGCCCGGCTGTAGCAGCGTCAATAGCAGAAACAGCGCAAACGGTAGCAGCGTCAACACCCACGCTGAGAGTCGCGCCTCAGCCGAGAGGGTACGGACACGGCGCTGAAATCGGAACCGCGCCCGAACAACTGCACCGATCTTCTCCAACACCTCCACCAAGTTTCCGCCACTCTCACGCTGAATCGTCAGCGCACTCGCTAACGCCAGCACTGCCACACTCGGTAGGCGCAGCATCAGACCATAGAGTGCGCGGCGTAGATCCCCCCCATAGTTGAGATCGGTAAAGGTGCGCTGTAACTCACTATGCGCCGGCTCCGGCAACTCATCGGCTGCCAACCGAATAGCGCGGGCGAGCGGTAGTCCGACCCGCAGCGCCCGACTCATAATGGTGATCGCCTCAGGTAACTGCATCTCAAACTGCAACAGGCGCTGCTGCCGCTGCTGCTGCAGCCAGAGCAGGGCTAACGGCAGGATCAGCAGCGGCAGTAGCAGCACCACCCCTTCGCCACCGATCCACCAGAGCAGTAGCGACAGCAGCAGCAGCGGCAACAGCAGCCGCAGTAACCATCGGGTCACCGCCAACTCCACCCCCGCCTGCTGTAGCAGTTGCTGGAGCGTTGCGAATGGTGGGCGCTGCTGTAGATGCCGCTCAAATGGCGTCAGAGGGGGAGGATCGGCACCCGCTAGTGACACCCTAGCGCCCCCCTCCTCCGACTGCTCCGATGGTGCCGCCACCAGCCGCAGCAGCCGCTGTCGCAACTGCCGCCGTTGATGGCCACGCTGCCCCCCCATCAACGGCAGAAGCAGTGCCCAGAGCAGCAGCAGCACCGCACCCGCCACCGCCGCTAGAAAGAGCCACCAGCGCCCCTCATCGATCATCATCACACCTCGCCGGCAGTGGTGGCAGCGGCTCTGCCGTGTCGGGTTGATAGAGCGCTAACGGCAGCGCAATACCGCGCTCTTGCAACCGCTGCTGAAACTGCGGCACGATACCCGTTGCCACAAACTCGGCGCGGATCTGACCGGCCGCATCCACCCCGCGGCGCCGCAGCTGAAACAGCTCTGCCATCGTTACGATCTCCCCCTCCATCCCCTGTAACTCCTGAATACTCGTGATGCAGCGGCGCCCATCGGCTAACCGCTCCACCTGGATCACCAGATGGATCGCCGCCGCAATCTGCGCCCGTACGGTACGGATCGGCAGATCAAGTCCGGTCATCGCCACCATCTGCTCAATACGGCCTAGCGCATCGCGTGGCGTATTCGCATGAATCGTGGTGATAGAGCCATCATGACCGGTATTCATCGCCTGCAACATATCGAGCGCCTCACTACCGCGCACCTCACCGACAATGATGCGATCGGGGCGCATCCGCAGCGCGTTGCGAACCAGATCACGCTGCGTCACCGCACCACGCCCCTCCATGTTCGCCGGCCGAGTCTCCAGCCGCACCACATGCGGCTGCTGCAGCCGTAGCTCCGCCGCATCCTCAATCGTCAAAATCCGTTCGCCAGTCGGAATCGCCGCCGAGAGGGCGTTAAGCAGCGTGGTTTTACCCGATCCAGTCCCCCCCGCGATCAGCAGATTCAGACGCCCCCGCACCACCCCCTGTAACAGCGCCGCCATCACCGGCGAGTGGCTACCGCTAGCAATCAGTTGATCATGGGTGAGGGCCTCGCTACCGAAGCGGCGAATCGCCAGTGATGGGCCATCGATAGCAAGCGGCGGAATGATGGCATTAACGCGCGAACCATCCGCTAATCGCGCATCCACCATCGGCACACTCTCATCGATTCGGCGACCCACACCCGAAACGATGCGATCAATGATATTGCGTAGATGATCATCATCACTAAAGCGGATATCGGTGAGCTGAAGCTGGCCATGGCGCTCCACATAGATAGTGTGGTGGCCATTCACCAGAATATCGGAGATGGTGCTATCGGCAAGCAGCGGCTGGAGCGGCCCTAACCCCAAAATCTCATCACCAATCTGAGTGATAACACGCTGCCGCGCCAGCAGGCTAAGCGGCACCGCCAACCGCTCCATAATCGCATGACAAAGGGTGCCTAAGCGCTGTCGGGCGATCGCTTCGGGTAGCTGTGCTAACGCCGCCAGATCGCTACCGGTGACGAGCTGCTCATGGATCCGCTGCTGCCACTCCAACTCCCACGCCCGGGTTGTCTCAGCGGCGTTCGGCGCACTCACTGGATCTCTCCCGATGCCGCACTCGCCCGACTCAACATCGGCCACCCCTGCCACCAGTGCCGTACCGGTGCGGCGCTCGGATCGATCAGTGTCCGGGCAAGCGCGTTGAGATCGCGGGTGAGTGGTGATCGGGGGGCGCAGCGGGTGAGTGGAACACCCAACTCAGTGGTACGAATAGCCGCCGCATGATCGTTACGCAACCGCCAGAGCCGCGGCAGTTGGAGGGCGCGCAGCAGATCGTGATCGGTGACAACCGCACTGCGCCGCGCCCGATTGACCACCGCGAACAAGCGCTCCGATGCGACACCGGCGCGGCGTAGCTGCTGCCGTAAGCGACGGCCACTCTCGAGATCAACCACCCGCTGCTGCAGCAGTAGCAGGAGTCGATCCGTCGGTAGCAACAGCTCATCGCTAAGCGGCAGCGCGCAGCGGGGCAGATCAACCACCACCCAGCGGTAACTGCGCCGCAGTAACTGCAGTAGGGTCGGTAGCGCAGAGAGCAGCAGCGGCTCATCACGACTATCACCGCAGAGCAGATGGACCCCCTCACGGTGCCGCAGCATATAACCATTTAGCGCCACACTATCGAGCTGATCGGCGTGCTGTAACGCGCTGCGCAACTGCCCATCCGTGGTGAGATCGAGCTGCAACCGCAGGGTGCCAGCGTAGGTATCCAGATCGAGCAGTGCCACCGGCTCTGCGCGCTGCTGCGCGATGGCAACCGCCAGATTTGCCGCCACCAGACTACAACCATTACCCCCACGACTACCGAGCAGCACCAGCAACTCACCGCGGCGGCTCGCCGCTGCGGTTGCCGGCAGCAGTGACGGCAGTAACTGGCGCAGTTGGGCCACCACCACCGGTAAAGGTAGAAGCTCCCGCGCACCGGCGCGCAGTGCCGCATGCAGTGCCGCCTCACCGGCCGGCAGCCCCAACAGCAAGAGCGTACCCTGGCGCTGTGAACGCTGCCGAGTCAGCACCGCAAGCTGCTGCCGCCAAGTGCTCACCGTTAATAGATAACAGAGCAGAGGCGCGGACAGTGCCGCTGCCGGTAGCGCCTGCTGCGGATCGCTAAGCTGGATCGAGTGCGGCGGTGGCATCCCGCCAACCGTCGCCGCTGGCAGGGTCGCCAACGCTGCGCCCAACTGCGCCACCACCTGCTGCAGAGGTGCCTCCTCACTGCCAACCACCACAATCTGTATCACGCCCTCTCCTCCTTGCATAGCGATCCCTCCCTATGGGTGTGGACAGCCGCTGCCACCACTATCGGGTAGATAACCGAGACTCTCAACCGGTAGCGTGGTGCGTAGCGGCGGCAGTGTGTAGTGATAACCATACGGAAACAGCAGCGCCACACGATAATCACGCAACACCACCTGCACAAACGCAGCCGCCGCAGCCCCAACCTCCCCCCCTCCTAAACTCAGATAGCGAAACTGTAAGTGGGTCGGTGCCAACCCGGGGAGTCCACGACTACCGCGCAGCGCAAGGGTGGTGATCGCACTATCTGCGGCCGGACACACTACCGCCAAGCGCGCCGCCCGGCGCGTAATCTCCGCGGCACTGTTCCAGATAAAGATCGCCCGACCACTCTCAATCACCGCCAGCAGCAGCATCAAAAGCAGCAATCCAGCCACAGCAAACTCGACCGTGACACTACCGCGTTGCGTTAAGAAGCGTCTCATAGCGCGCGCATCCGTGCCGTTGCCGTGAGGATTGTCGACTGCCCCTCAATACCAAACAGCCAGCCCGGAAAGAGCGGCGGGTAGGGGTAGCGGAGCGTGATCTGAAGATCGCCACTCCCCACCAGCGAGAGACTCACCTGATCGCCCCGCAAACCGGTCAAAAGCGGCTCGCCACCCCCCGCCGGATCGCCATAGACCACCAGCCCCACCACCCGCTGTCGGAGCGTATCATCCAGCGCAATCACCCCAGAACTATCGGGAATTGCCTCCGCTGCAAGGTAACGGACACCATCCCGCACCGCCTTTGAGAGCGTGATCTGACTCTGAATCGCCCGCCCCAGATCGGCCCCCGCCAGCAGCAGCAGTAGCAGAAGCGGGATCGCCAGTGCCAACTCCACCATCACCAACCCCGCTGCCGATTGTCGCCGCCTCATGAGCCGATCCCCGCCGGATCCTTATAGAGCACCACCCGATAGGGGAGCATCCCACCACTCTGCCACACCTGATCGCGATCAAGGGGGATACCACTCGCCTCACACGCCCCCAGAAACTGCCCATACACCTGCTGCTCATTACCCTGCTGCTGCGCCTCACGCGTGAGAAAAAAGCAGCCAAACCCGAGCAGTGACACCTCCCCTGCCCCATTCACCGTACCGCTACAATCGGCCATCACCACCGTCAATAGCCGCCGCCCCACTTGCGGTGAAGCGGCCTCCTCCGGAGATCGAGCGGCAACCGCCGCCAAGTAATCCTCATAGAGAAGGGGGGTTGCGGTGATCAGATCCGCGGGCGCCTCCTCCGACGATAGCCCCCCTTGATAGATACCAAACCGCGTATTGATCCCCTGTACCACCGGCCCGACACTATTCCCCGGCTTGGTGGTGACGCTCGCCCCCAACGATAAGCAGCTACGATAGGTACCGGCCAACGACTCCCGCAAGCAATCAGCCCCGCTACCGCACGACAGCGACAAGAGCTGGAAATTACCGCTCCCGACCTCCCAACCACTATTACCAGCGCCGGTTTTCAGAACCTGCTCATCACCATTCAGCGGATAACCAAAGCAGTCGCTAGCGCTACACGCACTGCTCCCGGCACAGACCAGCAGCGGCACCACATCACACACCTCCGCTAACGGCGCTGGCCCTGCCACTGCACTCCCGCGCAGCGTCACCGCCTCACCGACACCCGGCAGGATGGGCAGGAGCCAGAGTGGTATCGAGAGTGCATCGACGCGCACCCGCACAAACTGTGGTGGGGTGGTGGCCGCCACAAACGGCACCAGCGTCGCAGAGAACTCCACCACCGGCGTCGCCGCCAGCGCCGCCAAACCGGAACCGATATCCTCCCGAAAGAGCTGCTCGGCACGCTGCCGCGCCGCTTGCTCAGAACCACTAGCCAACAGCACATCAGCCGCCGCCAGTGCCGCCGCATCGAGCCCATTCTGGAGCCGACTACGGTTCAGATAGAGATGGCCGACATCCAGCGCCAACCCACTCATTGCCAATAGGCTCACCATCGCCACCGCCAACAGCGGCAGCACCATACCGCCCTGCCACCTGATACGCCCCTCCAGCGGCCTCACTTAACCGGCTCCGCCGGCGGCTGCCGATAGCGCTCCAGCCGCTGCAGCAGCCGCACCCCCTCTTGAGCAGCGATCGGCGGCGCAGTCGCCGGATCGGTCTGTTCGCTCACCAACGCCCGCGCCGACTCACCAAACCGATTAGGCGCCTCATCCATCACCCGATTAGCACACCCCGGTAACAGGAGCAGCAACCACCACACCACCGGCTTATAGCGTTCCATTCCGCCTCCCTAGACCCTATCGCTACAACTGATGCCCAAACTCGCCATCGAGTCCGCCGCTAGCGGCCGCGGCCGCCGCTTCACTATCACCCTGAAGTTGGCCAAACAGGTAGAAATCGAGATCACCGGGCGCCACAAAGTGATCAGTCGGCAGCTTTAACTGCGCCTGACGGTGCGGCCACGCGAAACGCGGTGTCACAAACACCACCAGCTCGGTCTCCCCCTTCACATAGGATTGGCTACGAAACAGCATCCCCAGAATCGGCACATCACCGAGACCGGGCAACCGATTGATCCGCTCACGCAGCGTCTCATTAATCAGACCAGCAATCCCGATCGTCTCACCACTACCCAACTCAACCGTAGTACTCACGCTCCGTTTAGTGAGCGAAGGAATGAAGAAAGACTCAGAACCGAAAATCGGGATCTGCAGACTGTTATCGTGGCTCAACTCACTCACATTGATATCCACCTGTAGATGGATGGTACCGGAGTCGAGCACCAGCGGCAGAAAGGTGAGCCCAATACCAAACTCCTTGAACATCACCGTCACCTCACTATCGTGGCGCGCCACCGGCACCGGAAACTCACCACCGGCCAGAAAGCGCGCCTCCTCGCCGGTCAGCGTAGTCAGCGTCGGCTCCGCTAAGATGCGCGCCAACCCATCCTCCCGCGCCGCATCGAGGGTGAGATTGATCAGATTATTACCATCAAGAAAACTCGCAAAGAGCGCAAAGTTCCCCACCTCCGAGAGGGTCGGATAGATCTCCGTACTCCCCCCTAGGATGCGCCGCCCCTCCCCCACAATACCGCTCAGATCGCGGTCGATCTGAAACGGCTCGGCGGCCTTGATACGACTACCGCCAGAGAGCGCACCGATACTGATATTGCCATCACGACTGATCACATTACTCTCCACCCCCAACTCGCGGATGAGCTGCCGTGACATCTCCGCCACCTTCACCTCAAGCAGCACCTGCTGCGCCCCACCCACTTGGAGCAGATTGATCAACTGCGGATGCGTCGCCCGCGTCGTCGCTTCCGCTGGCGTACCTACCTCCGCCGCACCGCCCTCCTGACCAACAAAGCTAGCGGCGAGCGCCAGCGCCATCTCCATATGGCGCAGGCTCGACACCTCACCAGCAAGAACCAACCGATCATGACTCGCATGCACCGCAATCGGCTCATTCGGTAGCAACTGATGCAGCTGCTGCTTGAGTCCATTGAGATCGGGCGTGACCACCAACGCAAGGGTGACCGGCTGCCTCTCACCGCGCCAGATGGTGAGATTAGTACGACCGACCCGCTTACCTAACAGATAGAGTTGACGCTGCTTTAACAGCAGAATATCGACCACCTCCGGATCCGCAACGGAGACCCGCCGCGGTCGTTCGGGCAGATCAAGCAGCCGCGAATGATGGCGCGTTAGCTGTAGCTCCGAAGGGAAAGCGACCTGAAAACGATCGACAGTGGCCGCCGCCGGCGGCAGCGACTGCGACCATGCCGACGTGACTATCACCATCACGGGAATCGCCAGCAGTGCCAACCGACTGCCCCAGCCGATAGCACGCACAACCCCCCGGCGCATCTCCTCACCAACGACGCTGCTCACATCCATGGTTACCCTCCCGATCACGACGCTTCAGCCCGGTGGTCGGATGCGCTGCTGCGCAACGCCACGAATCAACACCACCGCAGGAAGCGCTACCGGTTGCCTCACGGGCGCCGCCGATGGTGGCGTACGATCACCGCCTCCGGTATCGACGATAGACGCCCGATCAACCGGATTACGCAGTGCCAACTGCAAACTCCCCTCCTGAATCACCTGCACCAACCGCTCCGCCTCCTGCGGTGTCATCTCCAGCGTCACCGCACGCACAATCACCGGCTGATCGCGCTCGGGCGAAGCGGTCTGATCCACCGCCAACACCCGCTTATTCTGTAGCAGCGTGGTAGCGCGGTAGCGGCGATCACCGGCGCGGGTCGCCGCCAACACATCGACCCGATTACCCGGCAGCAGAAAACCGGCCACCCCAATCACATCATTCACCCGCACCGTCACCGCCCGCTGCGTCGGATCGATCACCGCCGCCAGCGCGCTACCGCCACCATAAGCGACCACCCGCTCCGCTAGCAGCGGCTCACCGGGGAGCAGCGCCTGCGTCACCACCCGCCCCACCACCCGCTCAATATCGCTAAACACCCCAGAAGGTAGCGCGGCGGGAGGCAGCATCACCAGCCGCACATCGGCCACATCAATGCGCTTGCCAAAAGGGACTGGCAGCGCCGCCACCACCACCGGCACCCCACTATCAGCGACCCCATCGCCCTGCTGCTGAAGCCAACCATCCGCCAACCATGCCGCCAGCAGCGCCAGCAGTAGCGCCAATAGCAGCAGTGATGCACTCCTCACCATGCCCCTATCCTCCCTACGCGATCCCAACGCCAGAAAAGAGTGCCAACACCAGTAATGGTGCAAACGGTAAGCGCTGCCGCCGACTCATCATCAGCGCGGTAGCAAATTGCCACCGCCCGGTTGCCCGCCACTGCAGATAGAGCTGCCAGAGCAGCAGCAGCAGTGCGAGCAGCAGCAGAAGCAGCAGCAGTCGCTGTAGTACCAGCAGCAACAGTGAGAGTGAGAGCGGCATCACCCCACCCACCAACAGCTTCACATCGCCGCCACCGAGCAGCCCCGCTAACCATCCCGGCAACAGGAGCAGCAGGGTAAAGAGCGCAAGCAGCAGCCCAGCGAGCAGGCGCTCCTGTGACCATTGGCAGAGTATCCCGATGAGCAGTAGTAACAGCGGTAATCGATTGGGTATCTGTCGCGACCACAGATCATGCCCCGCCGCGAGAAGGAGTACCCCACCCCACAACCCTCCACAAAGTGATCCCATTGTGCGCACTCCATTGCGCCCTATCGACTAGGATGGTGACGACAGCCGCGCCGTCGTCACCGATACCACCATTCTGTTCTACGAAATCGCCGTGGTGATCTCACCCAACACAGTACCGACCTGGGTACCGAGGGTGGTGAACGCGGTCACCACCGCCAGCGTGATCAGACTACCGGCAACGGCATACTCCACCGTGGTCAAACCCGACTCATCGTGCCAGAGACGACGCAGTTGCAAGAGAAGATAGTGCATGGTAATGCCCTCCATGGTTGGACTGAGAGTTTCACACTGTTTCGGCCGCTGTACCGCCGCGCCCATCCGAAGCGTGGTAGATGACGGTGGTGATGTCGAGTCGGAAACGGTGATCTGGGGTGAACACCTAAGGGCTAGTCAAACCGCGGTAGTAACGCCTGATTACCAGAGCAACCCGACGAGGCTGAAGTCGAGCAGTGCGTTGACCTCACGGCAGTGCGTTGACCCTACGCTTGCTGCCCAGTGGGCGAACTGTTCACCGTAGTGCGCGTCGTTTTTCACATAGTGGCCATTAACAGCCACACATGGGAGTAAAAATCTGTCAGCGTCATTCGTTTACATTGATGTATACAATGGGCTCCAAGGGACGTTCCGCTTCGCTGCACGCCTCTGAGCCTAGGCGTTACATTCCATTGATGCTCTCGATACCCGTGCAAGATAAAGAATGGAGATAGGAAAAATGCCTCAACAAAGAAAAATTAATGAACTGCAGAAAGATGCAGAGACAAATCCAGCCAAACAAGAAGCTGTCAAAACCTCCTCTCAGTCTGCAGCATTATCCTTGGACATTGAACATGAAACTTCTGTGACGATTTTATTGTATATCAATGGATAGAAAGAGTGTGTTTTCACTCGATTAGGATCGGCGACTAGTTTTTTTGCTTCAGTCAATGATATGACAGTATCAAAATTAAGATATCTGCGTCTTCGATACCAGAGAAATTTATTTGGCATCGTCCTCACTTTATATTGAATAAAAAGGAAAAGCCGCCGAACTCAAGGTTTGCGACAACCTATTACTTTGAGTAAGGCGGCATTTCGGATTCAAAACATCTGACCCGTCGATCTCGCTGGTAATATGTATGCCTTGCGTTAACAAGGCCAAGTTGCAGCTAGAAGCTGTTTCTTGCCTCCATCACAACATCTATGGAGTAGGCTGCAATGATTTCATAAAATGTTTTCGATGTCAATTGTGATGAATTCGGGTCTTTATCCCTTCTTAATCAGTTGATGCCTCCCCCGGCTGAAGCCGGGAGATACCCGGCAGCCGTAGGGACTTCGTCTAATGAGATTGGCACCCCAATCCGGCGTTGAGAATATTGATTGCGGCGTTGATGTTGCGATCATGTTGCGCTCCACAGCAGGAGCACTCCCATTGCCTTACTTCAAGCCCCGTTCTACCTTTCGGACTGCTGTCGGGGATGACCCTGCAGCTCGAACAGGTTTGAGTGCTGTACGCTTCGTTGACTTCGATGAACACTGCTGACTGCCTAATGGCTTTGTACTTCAGTTGTGTTTTGAGCTGATACCAGCCAGCATCCAAGACAGATTTCGCCATCTTGGTTTTAGCCAGTTTGGAGCTGCTCACATTGCCGACAACGATCACGGCGTGTTTGCGCGTGATTTCATTCGAGAATTTATGCAAGGCGTCCTTGCGTCGATTCGCCACCTTCGCGTGAATCGTGCGAAGTTGCTTCTTGTTCTTCGCTCGTTGAGCCTTGGCAAGCTCAGCTTCTGCATGGCGGTAGAACTGCGCCGCTGGCAGAATCATCCCATCTGAACAGGTGGCGTACTCCTTCAGCCCGAGATCGATACCAACGGCTGAGGTGCTCCGGCTGGCTTCTTCTACTGGCACCTGCACAGTAACGTTGAAGTACCAACGACCACGCGCGTCCTCGGAAAATGAGCCGGCTCGGAACCGGTAGTCACTTAGACCGTAGCTGTCCCAGACCTTGAAGAAATGCCCGTTATAGCGGACTTGCCCGTTCTTCCAGAGCGTAGACCCGGTCTTGAACGGCACCCAGCCGAGTGACCGTTTTGGGCCGCCAGAACAGCGCCAACGTAGCTTGTTCTTCTTGAACTGGCGTCGCTTCTTGCCATGCTCTGCGATGACTTCTTGGTAAGTGTGCGAGTGCAGAGAAGGCGCTCGCTCTGCCCGCACGGGCTGCAAGCTCTTTTGCAGATCAAAGGCTGAGATACTCGTATTGATCCAGCCGACACCGGGAATCGGAATAGACGATAACTCAGCCGACTCGGCGTTAGCTGCATTCCAAATCTGATTGACCTCGAACGCCATTTGCCGCAGCAACGGCGCGTGCTTGTCGCGAACCCTGACTGAAACTGTTTTAGTCTGCATCTCCATATCGCCTATATTAGTTGCTCTTTTTGGCTAAATCAACAGTTGATCTGCATGAAACAGAACTGTGGGCGACACGCGCTCTACCTTATCACCGCACATCTCGTATTCGTGGCCGTTGTGGTGGGCCAGCCTTGGTCGAGGATCGCCCTATCCTGATTCCGTGACTTCAAAACCCAAAAAACCGCCGCAAAGCCTGTAACGACGGGGCCTGCAGCGGTAAAATAGGGACTGTTTTGCATTCACCCAGACAGTGACTTTTTACCATGGCCATGCGCACTTTCAAACTCGAGCAATCCAAGGTAGAGATTATCACACCCCACGGCGGTCTGGCCCTAGTCGGGCAGTGTCTCAACAAGCTGACCTCATTGCCTAAAACCTCGCGCTCCATCGTCAAGCGCCACG
>JGI10211J34971_10000097_pt1 | contig 64382 bp, 65 predicted proteins | sample Etolagsediment_FD_34971 | JGI IMG/M metagenome (IMG submission 34971) | reverse complement strand
ATAAATCTTTTTGTAATTATTTATAGCTTTAATTAATTGGGAAAAAAGTCCCAATTAATTAATATGGCACTGTCATTAAATCTTTATTCATCATGAGCGGTAAACCGATGGAAAACATAATCCTGAGTACCGAGGAAGACATCACCGACTTCACCGACGAAGAACAGGTAAAGGTCCGAATCGTTAACCTTGAACTCAAGCAGCAGTACTGGCTTGATGGGGAAAAAAGGGAATTTATGATTTTCAATGGAAAACAATGTTATCAACGTGTTGAGTATAAACGCGGTGGCAAGAAGAAGTTTCGCGTCAATCTGAGTTACCTCAATGCCATACCGCAGCGTCATACGCGTTACGCCTACAACTGGTTCATCTTTTCGCTGATGATGTTTAGCGTCGCAGGCATGTCGCTGTACTCAATAATCAAGGGGCTTCAGATCGACCCCATGATGGCCGGCGGGTTGGCCGCGGGCAGCGCTCTGGTTGCAATAGCATCCTTGATCTATGCCTCGATGAAGTCGACCTGCCGTATCGTTTTTACCAGCCATTTCGGTAATGCCCCGATTCTTGAGATGATCGACGGCTCACCCAATACTCGTGCATTCATGACCTTTATCGATGTGTTGCAGCAAAAAATCAATAGCTACAATCAGCCTCGAAATAGTGACAAGCGTCAGTACCTGCTGGAGGAACTGGATGAATTACGACGCCTCAAGAACGAAGGGGTGATTGCCTCGTCGGTGTTCAACAATGCGATGAAGAAGATCATTCGTAACCCGAGTTACAAGGTCTGAATCGGGGCACGCCGGTAATCGTCTGCTCAATGCCGTGGTCAGTCCCGATCACGGCCGCCCGGCTTTACAGCAAGAGTTCTGCAACAGCTAAAGTCGCTGCATCCGGCCCGCGTTGATCGTGGCCGCGCGAATCTCCAAATATTAGCTGCTCAAAGCCTTCGATCGCACTTCCTTTCTTTCATTTTTCTGCGCATACCAGTACCATTGCGCAGCTCAAGTTCATGGTGACCGATGCCGGTCCCCTCGCGACAATCAACTGTGAACCCCGCCAGATCCGGAAGGAAGCAACGGTAGCAGGGCCATTGGGCGCCGGGGTGTGGCTGGTGTCGGTTGCCTCCATATCCACAGGCACGGGCAACCGGACATCAACCAAACCAGCAAATCCCGGAGTCGATGAGTTACCAGGTACTGGCGCGCAAATGGCGGCCCAAACAGTTCAGCGAGATGGTGGGGCAGCAACATGTCCTGCAGGCGCTGATCAACGCCCTGGACTCGCAACGCCTGCATCATGCCTACCTGTTCACTGGAACACGCGGGGTGGGCAAAACCACCATCGCGCGAATCTTCTCCAAGTCCCTGAATTGTGAACAAGGCATTAGCGCAACGCCCTGTGGTGAATGCGCGTCCTGTCGAGAAATCGATGAAGGGCGCAGTGTCGATCTGCTCGAAATCGATGCCGCCTCGCGCACGGGTGTCGATGATATGCGTGAATTGCTCGAAAACGTGCAGTACGCACCCGCGCGCGCGCGCTTCAAGGTGTATCTGATTGACGAGGTGCACATGCTGTCGAAACACAGCTTCAATGCGTTATTGAAAACGCTGGAAGAACCTCCAGAGCACGTCAAGTTCCTGCTGGCTACCACCGATCCACAAAAATTGCCCGTCACGGTGTTGTCGCGTTGTTTACAGTTCAACCTAAAACGGATGACGCCTGCCCAGATCAGACTGCACCTGACCGAGTTGCTGGAGCAGGAGGGCGTGGATAACGATGAACAGGCGTTGATGTTGATCGCCCATTCGGCCGATGGCAGCATGCGCGATGCGTTGAGCCTGCTCGATCAGGCCATTGCCTTTGGCGCCGGGGCTGTTTCCACGGCATCGGTGGAGTCAATGCTGGGTGCTATCTCACGCGACTACCTGATGGGTCTCATCGATACCCTGATCGATCAGGATGCCGAGCAATTGCTGGCGCGTACGCGCCAGTTGAGCGAGCGCGCGCCCGACTATCAGAGAGTGTGCGCAGATCTGATGCAGGTGTTTTACCAGATGGCCTTGTACCTGACACCCGCCCGCATCGAGCCGCAGGATGAGCTGATGGCCGCGCGCATCAAGTCCGCTGCCGAGCGCCTGTCGGCTGAAGAGGTGCAACTCTACTATCAAATACTGCTGCAGGGCCGTAAAGATCTGGAGATCAGCCCCGATCAGACCCAGGGCTTTGAAATGCTGATGATCCGTCTGCTCGCCTTTGCACCATTGCTGACGAATGTCGCCGCCACGCCGGAAAAAAAAAGCCTGTAATACAGTCACCGCTGGAACCGGCGCGAACCCGACCTGATGCTGTTGCCGGGTCGAGGCCGCCGCACATGGCGCCTGTGCAAGCGCCTGCGAGCGATCACGAGGTCCCCGTATCCAGGCCTGAAAAGGCGTCGACTGAATCACGACAGTCGGTCGCATGTTCGGCCGTCACCCAAAAGCCCTCGGATGACAAGCTCGACTGGTCACGCCTGGCATTTGCCCTCGAACTCGATGCCATCGCTCGCCAGATCGTGCTCAATTCAGTTGTGCTGGACTACACTGACGGTCGTTTGCAACTGGCGCATCTGCCCGAGCTGGAGCTGATGCTCAAGCCGGACATTAAAAACCAGATAAAGGCCTCGATAGAAAAGAAACTTTCGGTATCATTGACGCTGGAATTCGTCGCGAGGCCAACGCTCGACGTTGAGACGCCGCAACAGGCAAGTCTGCGCGAGCAGGAAGAGGAACGGCGCATGGCGATTGCGCGCATTCGCGAGCATGCCATGGTGCGTCAGCTAAACCGCTTGTTCAACGCCGAATTGATTGAAACAAGCGTGCGTAAACACAATACACAGTAAATCTTGAGGTGAATCGAATGAAAGGTGGTCTGGGCAATATCATGAAGCAGGCGCAGAAGATGCAGGAAGAAATGCAAAAAGCGCAGGCAGATCTGGCCAACGCCGAGGTCACCGGTGAATCCGGTGGGGGCATGGTCAAGGTCACGATGCGCGGCACGCATGAGGTGACCCGTGTCGATATCGATAATGCCCTGATGGGCGATGACAAGGAAATGCTGGAAGACCTTATCGCGGCAGCCATCAACGATGCGGTGCATAAGATCACGCGCAAGAACCAGGATTCCATGGCCAGCATGACCGCAGGGCTCAACCTGCCGCCTGGCTTCAAGCTGCCGTTCTGAATCCCTAACAATGTCATCGTCCCCCACGCTTGACCGGCTGGTCGATGCGTTGACCTGTTTACCAGGTGTGGGTCGTAAATCGGCCCAGCGCATGGCCCTGTACCTGATCGACAAGGATCGCGATGGAGCGGATCGAATCGCGCATGATCTGAAGCAGGCGCTGGAACTGGTTGGCCATTGCGATCTGTGCAGGAATTTCTCCGATGACGCGCAATGCCGGATCTGCACCAGTCACAAGCGCCAGCGTAACAGCCTGTGCATTGTTGAGACACCCGCTGATGTCATTGCTATCGAAGCAGCCGGTAGTTACCAGGGCCTGTATTTCGTCCTGATGGGGCGATTGTCACCGCTGGATGGGATCGGGCCTGAAGAGCTTGGTCTGGAGCTTCTGCGCAAACGCCTCGCCAGCGAAGCGATTGATGAGATTATCCTGGCGACCAACCCGACCGTGGAAGGCGAGATCACCGCGCGCTTCATCGCTGACATGGCGCAGCATTTCAATATCCGCACCAGCCGCATTGCGCATGGCGTGCCCGTGGGGGGTGAGCTTGAATATGTCGATAGCGGCACCTTGAACCGTGCGTTCAGTGGGCGTCAGATTTACCAACTGGAGGAATAATCAGAATGAGTGAGACCATCTTCAGCAAGATCATCAAGCGTGAAATTCCGGCTGACATCATCTATGAAGACGATGATGTGCTGGCCTTCAATGATGTGAATCCCCAGGCGCCCGTGCATTTTCTGGTGATCCCGAAAACGCCCATTGCAACGGTCAATGACATCCAGCCGCAACAAGCCGAACTCATCGGCAAGTTATACCTCGCCGCGCAAAAGCTCGCCCGCGACAAGGGGTTTGCCGACGACGGTTACCGCCTGGTCATGAACTGCAACGAGCAGGCCGGGCAAACCGTTTTTCATATCCATCTGCATGTGCTGGCCGGTCGCGTGATGACCTGGCCGCCAGGCTGACCACGGCCGACTGTTACCAGTCTGCCTCGTAGTTGTGTGTGATCTCTTCACCCACCTCGATATCACGTAAGGCAACCACCGACTTGTCATCGTAGTAACAGGCATTGGGTGTGTCGGAATGATTGATAAAACGCAGGTCACAGCTGACCTCGAAGCCGGTGTCTTCATCCAGCCATAACACGTGCATACCATCGTCCGAGGTCTTGCGTCCCTTGAGTTTGCCGATGACCGTGCCCTCGGCAATCGGTTGGCGCGCAAACAGCCCCTTGCCATGGATAGCGCTGTCGTCGACATAGGTGAGTTTGGAAGTTTTCATGCGGCTATTGTGAAAAAAATGGCCTCCGAGGAGGCCATGTGGAGAAAGGTTTTACTATTTTATGAAGATCGTCGTGTACGCGCCGGGATCCGTCTTTGGGATATTGGCGTCGAACCCGGCATTGATGGTATCGATCATAAGGTTGGCGATAACGGCATAACCTCTGGCTGTAGGATGGACGCCATCCAGCGAGAATCCACCGCCTGTTGCATATACGGCAGTGATTTTGCCGGTGCCATAATCAAGTCCATTAGCCTTCAGCTCAGCCAATGCGCTGGCGGCGTCAAACAAGGTCAGGTCCGCATTGTTATCAGCGATATTTTTGATCGTCGCGTTATAGGCTGTTCTCGCCGCGTTAATGGAGGCAATCTCCGAAGGAATCAGGACGTCGGCGTCGGTCAATGGTGCACCAAGTCCCCACACAGAGGTGGGGTCGTTAGGGTTTGCGAGTGTCCCAATTTTGGAACTGGCTGTGAGTACCAGTAAATCATTCGAGGTAGCCTGGCGCAGATTGACCAACTGCGCGTTGAGGCCTGTCAGGTCTGTCAGTGTCTCATCCAGAATGACCACCGCGTTGTTGTCACTCGCGCTGAAGGTGATCGTCCTCGCAGCTGCTTCCTCGGCGCTTATCATATTAGCCGCCAATGCGCCTTGAACACCCGCATTATAGTTGGCATATGCGCCATTTAGACCACCTGCCGTGGGTGCATTCAAGGGGATTGGATTGTGAGGAACCGTTGTGAAGAACGGAATGCTTGAAACATCAGGGATGTTGACCAGGATTCCTTTGCCGCCGGCGGCGGTCATCGCTGTTACAAGTCCGTTGTACACGGTTGCAAACACGCCCGGGTCCGTAATATCAGATGAACCGTAGCTAGCTGGATTGGTGTTTCCGGTCTGGTCCACGCCTGTGCCGCCCGCCGTGGCATAAGAAAGTACGTCGTTATTACCAATCCATAATACGAAAAAAGTCGGCAGTTGTGCGGACGCATCGGCAATCATGGATGAGGTTGTGTTTGATGCGAAACGCACGAAATATGGATTGGCAGTTCCACCGGCAAGCCCGGCCGGATCGCCGTAATTCCCGAGTGTCAAATGGAACGATTTAGCGCCCGGTACACCCATGTTGTTGTAGGGTGCGCCGGCGGTGGCCGGATTGAGTAACGGATCACCAGTAATGGTTCCCGCGATTGGCTCTGGGCTTTGCGTTGCGGCATTTAATACCAGGCGAGGGGGGAAATCATGGTTGCCGTCTGCATTGGCATCCACCGTGGCGCCGGCAAAGAGCAGGCCGCCGGTATCATCGTCAACCAGAGGCTGGGTAAAGGATCCGCCACCGGCTAATGCGAAACGGTTGGCAAGGATGGCGGGATAAGAGTTTTCCTGCCCGTGCAAGTACAGGGTGCCGTCAGCATAACCGGCGGTTAGCGAATCACCCAGTGTGACGAACCGGCTCAAATCCAGAGGGCCAGCAGAAGCGGTCGTGCCTGCAGGCAGCCCCGCTGCATTGGGATTAACCGGGTTGTCAAACCCCGCGTCACACGCGTTGAGGAGAGCGCCAACAACAAGCGCAAAGGCTGTTTTTTTATTGAATATCTGCTTAATCATGATCTTGTGCCCCTAGAATACGTAGTTGATTCCAAAACCCACGGAATGGGCGGAAGATTTATATTGACCGCTAAAATTCTGGGACGGGTCGGGTGGCGTATAGGCGCCGTTGAATTCATCGAAAGTGACGATCAGTAACGAAAAATCGAGTTCCAGGTTCGCCGACATTTTGTAGCTGGCGCCTCCGGTGAATGACAGCGCATCGTTGCGCGCGGTTTCCGGCGTGAAACGGCCGTCAGGTATCGGTGTCTCGTCGTAATACATGCCGCCACGCAGGGTCAGCGAATCGTTGAGCCGGTGCTGAACGCCAATGCGGTAGATGCTGGAATCCTTATAGTTACGTGGATTGATCGAGTCAGGGGTTGCAGGATTGACGAAGTCAATGTCCAGCGATTTGTACTCGCTCCAGTCGGTGCGGTTGATATCGAAGGCCAGCACGGTATCGGGACTCAACTGATAGCTGATGCCAATGGTGAGTTCGGCGGGCAGAACGAGGTCGGCGTTGAACGCCTGATTGGTAAAAGTCCCCGAGAAAGATGCTGGAACGTTCTGGAAAATCGCGTTGCCGCCCTGGGCTTCCATATCGACCTGCGAACGGTAGCTCATGCCAACCGTCAATTGCTCGGTCGGTTTGACCATGTAACCGAGGTTGTAGCCCCAGGCATTCACGCTGGACGCCTTCAGCGTTACATTCGATCGGCCGGTTGCATTGGCCAGAGATGAACTGAGGTTTCGATTGAAGGAGACCTCGCCATTGACCAGAACCGGACCAAAACCAAAACTGCTGTTGTCGCTGAAACGGTAGGAAATGGTCGGTTGAATGTATATGGCCTTGAGGTCAATGTAGTTGACGAGATGCGAGGCCGCCCAGTCGGTGGGCCATTCGATGTTGTTGCCGTAGGGGGTGTAGACACCGATGCCGGTGGACAGCTTGTCGCCTTGCTTGCTCGCATAATAGATGTTCAGTGGAGTGCCGGTGCGGTTGTCCGTTTTGGCGCTGGTCCCGGTCGTCGCGTTCTGATAGCGGGTTTCGCCTTCAAGCAGTGTTAGCCCGGCGGTCATTTCTGTGTCATTGCCAAGAAACGGCATGCCGGCCGGGTTGAAGAATACAACCTCCGAGCTTTCCGACATGGCTACGCCGGTATGGCCCATACCCAGTGCTTTTTGCCCTTGTATAGCGACCCGGTAACCACCCGCGTAAGCGGTCGAGGCCACGCACAGGCCTGCAAGTAATAGGATTTTATTTTTCATGGTGCCTTTTCTTTATTTATTGTGTTAGTGATCACTTGAGGTGAATGATATGCAGCCATCTCCCTCAGCCATCGCTGAGTATCTCCGACCGGTTTATAAAAGTAAAGATCAGCGAAATGGTGGTCGTGAGGCCGCATAATCGCCGATAAACTGCCCCGCGCGGAGTGAAGCATAAATTATTTCCGACTATTTCAAGTGTGCTAGAATCCGCCGTTTTCTGCGTCCATAACAACAAAATGACCACATTAGCTTATGTATTCCCTGGGCAGGGCTCCCAGTCGGTCGGCATGATGACCGGATGGGGTGATGCGCAAGCCCGCGTAGACGAAATTTTTGCCGAGGCCTCGGAGGCGCTTGGCGTCGATTTATCCGCGCTGGTTCGCGAGGGCCCGGCCGAACAGCTCAACAGGACTGAAATCACTCAACCAGCGATGCTGGCTTCCGGTTACGCCTCCTGCACCGTGTGGAGCGAGCATGGCGGCGCGGCGGGCCTGGTGTATGCGGGCCATTCTCTGGGTGAGTACACCGCGCTGGTGTGTGCCGGTAGTATCAGGTTTACCGATGCCATTAAGTTGGTTGCCGAGCGTGGCCGGCTGATGCAGTCAGCGGTGGCCGAAGGCGAGGGCGCGATGGCGGCGATCATCGGTCTTGATGATGAGGCGGTGGTCAAAGCCTGCGCAGCGGTCAACGAAGGTGTCGTCTCTGCGGTCAATTTCAACTCGCCGGGGCAGGTGGTTATTGCGGGTAACAAGGCCAGTGTTGAGCTGGCCATGCAAAATGCCAAGGAACTCGGCGCAAAACGCGCGTTGCCGCTGCCTGTCAGCGTGCCCTCGCACTGCGCGTTGATGGCCGGTGCCGCGGAGCAGTTGGCTGAACGCCTGGCGGATATAGACATCATGATGCCGCGCGTGCCGGTGCTGCATAATCAGAATGCGCAGGCGGCATCCTCAGTCGAGGATATTCGCGAGCGTCTCAGGCTGCAGCTTTATCAACCGGTACTATGGGTCGATTGCGTGCATGCAATGAAGGCGAACGGTGCACAAACACTCATCGAGTTCGGGCCTGGCAAGGTGTTAACCGGTCTGGCGCGGCGTATCGACAAATCACTGGATGCCATGGCTGTGTTCGATGCCGACAGCCTGGGCAATACTCAACAGACTTTAGCGGAGAGAGAATAAATGCTGTCAGGTCAGATTGCATTGGTCACCGGCGCCAGCCGGGGCATAGGTCAAGCCATCGCTCAGGGGCTCGCGGAATCCGGCGCAACGGTTATTGGAACTGCGACCAGCCAGTCCGGGGCCGATAATATCAGCGCCTACCTTGCCGAGGGTGGTTATAAGGGCAAGGGCATGGTGCTCGATGTTTCCAGCGATGAATCGGTCGCGAACTGCATCAAGCAGGTTAGCGATGAATTTGGTGTGCCGGATATACTGGTCAATAATGCGGGTATCACAAAAGATACCCTGCTCATGGCGATGAAAGCGGATCAATGGGATGCGGTGATCAACACCAACCTGACCTCTATCTACCGCATGAGCAAGGCGGTTATTCGCGGCATGATGAAGAAACGCAGCGGGCGCATAATCAGTATCTCCTCGGTGGTGGGCGCAACCGGAAACCCCGGCCAGACCAATTATGCCGCGGCCAAGGCGGGACTGGTGGGTTTCAGCAAATCGCTGGCGCGCGAGATCGGTTCGCGCAATATCACCGTCAATGCGGTGGCGCCTGGTTTTATCGATACCGACATGACGCGCGAGTTGGATGACAAGCAAAAACAGGCGCTGTTGACCCAGATTCCGCTGGGTCGTCTCGGCAGTGCACAGGAAATTGCCGCCACCGTGGTGTTTCTGGCGTCGCCGGCAGCAGCCTATATTACGGGTGAAACCATCCATGTGAATGGCGGTATGCACATGGCCTGATCGCAGGCCGAGCGCCCGTTGAAGCAATGTAAGTTATTGATTTATTTATAGGAATCAATAGTTTGAATAATGGTGGAATGTGTAGGTGCTTTTCAATACAATACGCGGTCACATACATTCCGAACGCTATACTAACTAGGAGAAACTCTGACAATGAGCTCTGTTGAAGAACGTGTAAAAAAGATTGTTGCCGAGCAGTTGGGCGCAAAAGAGGAAGAGGTCACCAACGAGGCTTCTTTCGTGGATGATCTGGGCGCTGACTCGCTGGATACCGTTGAACTGGTCATGGCTCTTGAAGAAGAGTTCGAAACGGAGATTCCTGATGAGGAAGCCGAGAAGATCACCACCGTTCAACTGGCCATCGATTACGTGAACAATCACCTGTAATCGTTACACACCGGTTTCGTTCAAATGCCGCTAACATCGAACACGTGTTACGCGGCATTTTTCATATTCAAGGCAACGTCAAACAGAAACAGAATAGAGGTTAAACCTTGTCCAAGCGCCGCATCGTAGTCACTGGTCTGGGTATGCTGACGCCCGTCGGCAATACCGTGGAAGAATCCTGGAAGAATATTGTCGCCGGTAAAAGTGGTATTGCTCCGATTACCGCTTTTGATACCACGGACTTTCCAGTCAAGATATCGGGTTCCGTCAAGGATTTTGACCCTGAACTTTATATCCCCAAAAAAGACCTGAAAAAAATGGATCCGTTCATTCATTTCGGCATGGCTGCAGGCCTGCAGGCAATGGAAGATGCGGGTCTTGAGGTCACTGAGGAAAATGCCGAACGAATCGGCGTTGCAATCGGTTCCGGAATCGGCGGTCTGCCGGGTATTGAGCGTAACCGCGATCAATTCGTTGCAGGCGGCGCACGCAAGATTTCACCGTTTTTCGTGCCCAGCGCCATCATCAACATGGTGTCTGGCAACCTGTCGATCATGAAGGGTTTGAAAGGCCCGAACATTTCCATTGTGAGCGCCTGCACAACCGGTGCGCATAACATCGGTGATGCGGCCCGCATGATCTCCTATGGCGATGCCGATGTCATGATCGCCGGCGGTGCGGAAATGTCGACCTGTCCACTCGGTGTGGGTGGTTTTGCCGCCGCGCGAGCCCTGTCAACTCGTAACGATGACCCTGAAGCTGCCAGCCGCCCCTGGGATATCGACCGTGACGGTTTTGTGCTGGGTGACGGTGCGGGTGTCGTGGTGCTGGAAGAATACGAACACGCCAAAAAGCGCGGCGCCAAAATCTACTGTGAACTGGCCGGTTACGGCATGAGCAGTGATGCTCACCACATGACCCAGCCGTCACCTTCCGGCGAGGGTCCGGCACGCTGCATGCACAATGCCCTGCGGGATGCCGGCGCGAATGTGGAAGATGTCGCGTATATCAATGCTCACGGTACATCCACCCCGGCGGGCGACAAGGCTGAAACCATGGCCATTAAACGCGCCATGGGCGACCATTCGAGCAAGGTCATTGTCAGTTCGACCAAGTCGATGACGGGCCATTTGCTGGGCGCGGCAGGCGGTATCGAAGCGATTTTCGCCATTCTGGCGTTGCGCGATCAGATCATTCCGCCAACCATTAATCTGGATAACCAGGATCCGGAATGTGATCTGGATTTCTGCGCCAATGTCGCCCGCGACCACAAGATGACCGTCACCCTGTCCAATTCGTTCGGATTTGGTGGCACCAACGGAACCCTGTTGTTCCGTAGTCTATAGGGCGCAACAAGGCCTTTGATGACGGGTGTTTCACCGTCAAGACCTCGAATCAGTGCCAGATCTTCTGGCACTGCACCAGTCCAAACCGGATGCCTATCCCTACCTGTTGGCATCCAATACCAGTGGCCACAGGAACTCGCGCTACAGCATCTTGATGGGTTATCCCGAAGCCGCCATCGAGCAGGCTGATGATGCAAAGGATATCCTGTCACTGATCGACACCCCGCTTGACGCATCCTCACCGGAGCTGACCGATCTGCCGTTTATCGGCGGCTGGTTCGTATTCCTGGGGTATGAGTATGCACGCCAGGTGGAACCCAGTGTGCGCTTTTATCCACACACAGATAACAACCTGCCCTGTGCTTTCATCAGCCGAGTACCTGCGGCCGTCATCATCGATCACCAGCAATGTGTGGCCAGCGTGGTGTGCGATGCCAATCACGCACATCTGCTCGATGTCATTCGCGATGATATTGAGCATGCTCAACACTTTGCGCCACGGCCTCTACCGGAGGCCAGTATTACCGAGGAACAGGCGGATATCTACCGCACCAGCCTGCGACGCATTCTCGACTATATCCGTGAAGGTGACATCTTTCAGGCCAACTTGTCACGCCTGTGGCAGGTTGAGCTCGACTCGGCGGCGGAGCCGGCTGCCCTTTACGCGCGGCTCAGAGATGTCAATCCGTCGCCGTTTGCGGCCCTGGTACGACACAAAGATACGTCAATCATCAGTTCGTCGCCCGAACGTCTGATCTCGGTACAAGATGGCATTGCCGAAACCCGGCCGATTGCCGGTACACACCCGCGAGATGACGATCAACAACGCGATGACGAGTTGTCGAGCCAGTTGCTGGGCCACCCAAAGGAACGCGCCGAGCATGTCATGCTGATCGATCTGGAGCGTAACGACCTGGGTCGGGTGTGCGTACCGGGCACCATTCGCGTCGAGGATCGCATGGTGCTCGAAAGCTATCGCACGGTGCATCACATCGTATCCAGTATTCGCGGTGAACTGCAGGCGGGTTGTTCGGTTCGCCATGTCATACATGCGGTTTTCCCCGGAGGCACGATCACCGGCTGCCCCAAGGTGCGTTGCATGCAGATCATCAGCGAACTGGAAGGCCAGGCGCGTGGCGCTTATACCGGCTCACTGGGTTATGTCAGCGACCACGGACGTATCGATCTGAACATCCTGATTCGTACCCTGACCTTACAAGGCAAACGGATTCAATTTCGTGCCGGGGCGGGTATCGTCAGCGATTCGATCATCGAAAAAGAACTCAACGAAACGCGTCACAAGGCGCGGGGCATGCTCAATGCGTTTTCAGCTGGTAACTGATCTCGACGACAATGCCTCGGGCCCGTTGCAGGACCGCGCACTGCACTATGGTGATGGTTTGTTCGAAACCATGTTGATGCGCGAGGGGCGGATCGCCCTGTGGCAGGAACACTACGCGCGACTTCACGATTCGGCGGCGCGGCTCAGCATGGGTTGTCCACGGCAAAGCGATTTAGCGCTGGCGCTGGATGGCTATCGAGCACTGGGTACCGACCTGATCATCAAGTTGATACTGAGTCGTGGTTGCGCTGGACGCGGCCTGGTCTGGCCGCAGCATGCCGAGCCGGTCGTCTACCTGTTGAGTTATCCGTTGGATCAGGGAGTTGGCGTGAGCGACATTCATGCAATCGTGCTGGATGAATGGCTGCCGTTGAATCCAAGGCTGGCCGGACTCAAACACCTGAACCGCCTAGATTATGTGCTGGCCAGCGAACAACTGGCCGAGCGCGAGGGGTTTAACGAGGCGCTATTGTGCGATCAACAGGGCGACCTGGTGGAAGGCATCGTGCACAACCTGTTTTTCACCCTGGACGGTGATTTGCATACCCCCGAACTCGATCGTTGCGGTGTGTCCGGGGTCATGCGCGGGGCTATCATCAAAAAACTGAAAGCAGTCGGCAAACGCGTTACCATTGGCCGCTATCGCAAGCAGGACATCCTGCGGGCCAGCGCAGTGGTTTGTTGTAACAGCGTACACGGCATTCGACCGGTCACGCGTGTAGACAGCACGAGTTTCGATAGTCGGCCACTGGTAAACGAATTACAAGCACTGTTCCATGCTGCTGAAACTGCTTAAAAAAATCATCTATCTTGGACTTGTGCTGGGAATCACCGGGTCGCTGTTTCTCGGTTACAAATTCAACCGATTCCAGCACGAACCCATCAACATGCAGGGTGAAGCGATACGCTTCATTATTCCAAGCGGTAATACCGTGCGTCAGGTTGCGCAAAAACTCGCTGACAACGGTTATATCGAGGATCCGGTCATGTTCATCGCGCTGGCGCGTATTCAGGGAGAAAACACCGTGATCAAGGCGGGCGAATACCTGATTGAATCCGGGGTTACCCCAGACGATCTCATTCGCATCTTCAGTCAGGGTGATGCCGTGCAGCATGGCTTTACCATTATCGAAGGCTGGAGTTTTGCCCAAGTGCTCGACGCACTGGCGCAGCATCCAATTCTGGTCCAAACGATTCAGGATCGGTCACCGACCGCCGTGATGGCGCAACTTGGTCTCGAACTGGAGCATCCAGAGGGCTGGTTCCTGCCGGATACCTATCATTTCCCGCGTGGCACGACCGACCTAGAATTTCTGCGCCGCGCCCATCACAGCATGAAAAACAAGCTCAACGCGTTATGGGCCGAACGCGAGCCGGACCTTCCACTGAAAACCCCTTACGATGCCCTGATCCTGGCGTCGATCATCGAAAAGGAGACCGGTGCGGTATTCGAGCGGCCATTGATCGCGGCGGCTTTTGTCGAACGTCTGCGCCGGGGTATGCGCCTGCAAACCGACCCAACCATCATCTATGGTCTGGGTGCTGATTTTGATGGCGATATCCGATATGCCGATTTGCGCAAGAATACCCCGTACAATACCTATCTGCACCGTGGGCTGCCGCCAACACCGATTGCCATGCCTGGCGCCGATGCCATTCATGCTGCGTTGCATCCGGCTCGCTCCAAGGCCATTTATTTCGTCTCCAAAGGGGATGGTACGCATCATTTTTCGACCACGCTCGAGGAACACAACGCGGCCGTCCGTAAATACCAGCTGAATGGGCGCAAGCCCAAACGTAAGGCGGAGCCGGGTTAATATATGCCGCAACATGCAGCAAAAATGATCGTCATAGACGGTGTCGATGGCTCGGGCAAGGGGGTTCAAACCCGCTTGTTGCATCGTGCCGTCGTTGAAGCTGGGTTGCCCTGCCTGCTGACGCGTGAGCCGGGCGGCTCGCCGGGTGCGGAGGATATTCGTAATCTGCTGGTCAACGGCGAGCCGGAAAAATGGGACAGCATGACCGAGTTGCTGTTGATGTACGCGGCGCGGCGCGCCCACCTGCGTGACACCATCTGGCCGGCACTGGCGCGCGGAGACTGGATTGTCAGCGATCGCTTCGCCGATTCCAGCCGCGCTTTTCAGGGCATTGCCGGCGACCTTGGGCTGGAAACCGTTGAGGCCTTGCATCGGCTTTGCGTTGAAAACTTTCGCCCCGATCTGGTCATTGTCCTGGACATCGACGAAACCGTGGCGTTGGCGCGGGCCGAGGCCCGGGGCACGGGTGAAGACCGCTTCGAGAAAAAGGGCAGCGAGTATCACCGGCGCGTGCGCGCCGCGTTTCGCAGCATCGCCGCCAGTGATGACTCGCTATATATTCTCATCGATGCATCAGGCCCGATTGAGGAGGTTGCTCTGCGGATTCGCAACGCTGTTCAGCAGCGTCTGGGACTGGAGTTGTAGACATGGCCGATCCCGATAGCGCAGGTTTCAGCGAGCGTATCCAGGGTAGCGCCACTCCCTGGCAGAGCGATCTGGTCAAACGCCTGGTTGAACTGCAACGCGCCAAGGGCCTGCCGCATGCGCTGTTGATCAATCCACGTACTGCGGTCGACAGCCGCCGTTTCGGCTGGTTCCTGGTGAGCGCGCTGTTATGCGATGCGAGTAGCCGCGCGCAAATACCGTGTGGCAGCTGCAGTAGCTGCCAATTGATGCAGGCCAACAGCTATCCTGATTTTACCTTCACGACACTGGTCGATAACGAGCGCACGCACAAGCTCAATCGCGACATCAAGATCGATCAGATACGAGCTTTGATCCACCGAATGTCGCTGACTGCCAGCCATCGCCCGGGCAAGTTCGCCCTGTTGTACCCGGCTGAACGCATGAACCAGGCTTCCGCCAATAGCCTGCTGAAAACCCTGGAGGAACCCGCTGCGGGTACGACGCTTATTCTGCTCAGCCATAATCCCGGACGTCTGCCGGTGACTATTCGCAGCCGATGTCAACAATGGGCTGTGCAGCGCCCGGCTGGGTCCGAGGCAGGCGATTGGCTGCGGTCCAACGGTTTGCCTGACGATCAGTGGGTGGATTACCTTGAACTGGCTGGTGGCGATGCCGAACTGGCGCTCGAACTGTTCGGCGCAACGGCCTTGCAAAGCCTGGGTGTGTTTCAGCAAGCGCTAAAAGACTATCTTGCCGGGCGCAGTAGTGTCATGACCGTATGCGCTAGCGTCAGTGGTCTGTCCGACAGCCTGCTGCGCCTGATTGTGCGCCGGGTGTTACAATCATTTGTACAGCAGCAGCTTGCACGTGAAGCCACGCCCCAGCTCAGGAAACGCCTGCAGGGTTTACTCGATCTGATGCAAAAGGCCGACTTCGTACTGCAAAGCGAAGAGACCAATCTGATTCTTCATCTCCAGCTTGAAGACGTGCTAATATCGTTGAAACAATTACTCACAGCGGAGAACCAGCATGGCCGCACCCGCCAGCCAGGGCATACTGTCACTTAACATCAAGGACAAAAGCGCGCTTTATGCCGCGTATATGCCGTTCGTCAAGAATGGCGGATTGTTCATACCCACCAACAAGAAATACAGCCTGGGCGACGAGGTTTTCATGCTGCTGACGCTGATGGAAGACAAGGAACGCCTACCAATGGCTGGCAAGATCATCTGGGTCACGCCGCAGGGCGCACAGAGCAACAAGGCGGCGGGCATTGGCGTGCAGTTTTCGACCCAGGACAATGGCGCCACGCGTAACAAGATCGAGGGTTACCTGGCCGGCGCTCTGCAGGCCGATCGCCCCACCCACACCATGTAATTCACCCTGCGCGATCTGTTAGAATCCGCGCTTTCCCCGAACTGAAAGCGCATGTTTTTTGACTCTCACTGCCATCTCGATCGTATCGATCTCGCCGATTTCGATGATGATTTCGACAATTTGTTACAGGCCTGCACCGAGCAACAGGTAAACGACATGGTGTGTATCGGCGTCAATCTTGAAACCTTTGACGACATGCAGCACAAGGTTGCAGGGCGCCCCGGCATATATACCACCGTAGGCGTACACCCCGATTATGAAAACGTGCGTGAAACCAGTGTCGATGAACTCGTGCGCCTGGCCCGATTGCCGGGGGTTGTTGCCATCGGCGAGACGGGCCTCGACTATTACCACACCGCAGGCCCCGAATGGCAACGTCAGCGCTTTCGCACCCATATCGATGCCGCAATCGAGGCCGACAAGCCGCTGGTTATCCATACCCGTCAGGCCCGCGATGATACGCTGGCCATTCTGCGCGAACATGGCGCCGAAAGCGTCGGTGGCGTGCTGCACTGCTTTACCGAGGACTGGGGCATGGCCGAGCAGGCAATCGACATGGGTTTTTATGTCTCCATCTCCGGCATCGTGACCTTCAATCAGGCCGACAACGTGCGCGAGGTGGCGGCCCGGATTCCCGATGATCGACTTCTGGTCGAAACCGATTCGCCCTGGCTGGCGCCGGTTCCATTCCGTGGCAAGCCGAATTTTCCCGGACACGTCAGGCTGGTGGCGCAGAAACTGGCTGACGTGCGCGGGGTATCCCTGGAGCATATCGCCGAGATCACTGCGCACAATGCCCGCACTCTTTTCAGGCTGAACCCATGAAACGTCAAGTTGAACTGCTGACCCCGGCGGGTAATTACCGCAACCTCGAATACGCCATTGCCTATGGCGCCGATGCGGTCTATGCCGGGCAACCTCGCTACAGCTTGCGGGTCCGCAATAATGATTTTGATCTGCAAACCCTGGAGAAGGGGATCAACTTTACGCACGATGCCGGGCGCAGGTTCTTCGTGGCCAGTAACATCCTGCCGCATAACAGCAAGGTCAAGACCTACATGAAGGATATAGAGCCGGTCATCGACATGCGGCCGGATGCCTTGATCATGGCCGACCCCGGCCTGATCATGCTGGTGCGCGAACGTTGGCCCGATACCGAGATCCACCTGTCGGTTCAGGCCAATGCGGTCAACTACGCTGCGGTCCGCTTCTGGCAGTCGATGGGTTTGAAACGCGTGATCCTGTCCCGCGAGCTGTCGCTCGACGAGGTCGAAGAGATTCGGCAGCAGTGTCCTGACATCGAACTCGAGGTGTTCGTGCACGGCGCCCTATGCATCGCCTATTCGGGGCGCTGCCTGTTGTCGGGGTATGCCAACCACCGCGATCCCAACCAGGGCACCTGCACCAATTCCTGCCGCTGGAAATACGACGCCCACGAGGCGGTGGAAACGCCCGAAGGCAATTATACCGCCATCGAACCCGAGGTGAATTTCACCGCGCCGACGTTGGGCGAGGGCGCCACAACCGACCAGGTATTTCTGTTGCAGGAGGAGAACCGCCCCGGCGAATACCTGCCGGCCTTCGAGGATGAACATGGCACCTACATCATGAATTCACGCGACCTGCGCGCGGTACAGCATGTGCAGCGCCTGATCGATATCGGTATCGATTCACTCAAGATCGAGGGGCGCACCAAGTCGCACTATTACACCGCCCGCACCACCCAGGTGTACCGGCGCGCCATCGATGACGCGCTGGCCGGCAAGGCCTTCGACATGCATCTGATGGACGACCTGGAGAAGCTCTCCAACCGTGGCTACACCGAGGGCTTTTACCGCCGTCACGTGCATGACCAGTATCAAAGCTACGAGCAGGGCACCTCGGTGGCGGAAAAGCAGCAGTTCGTCGGCGAGGTCATCGATATCGATTCCAACGGTGGATGGATCACGGTAGCGGCCAAGAACCGCTTCGCTATCGGCGACCGCATCGAGTTGATGAGTCCGAGCGGCAACCAGGCCATCGTCATCGAACACATGGAATCAGACAAAGGCGAGCCGCGCGAAGTCGCCCCCGGCTCCGGCCATGTTGTGCGCATACCGGTCGATACGAGCCTGATCAGTGTTAAATCGCTGCTGCTGAAAGAGATTGAACGCCCGATTCATTCATAGATTGGATCGCGGGTCTACCGCGTTAGGTGTGCAGTGATTTGGACAGGCCTTCTGTCTTTTTCGAGATTAGACGTTACGTCTGGATTGGGACATAGCGGATGATCGTGATTTCGCTTATTTCCAGTCATAGAGTTAACTAGCTGCGTACCGGCAAGCAGGCATAAACGTTCAGCTTGAGGGCCGCGGAAAAGGACGGCATTGAGCTGGAATATTATTCGATTGGTATCAGCCCCCCCCGTTTTTTTAATGCCGTTTAATGGGGCACCCATTAGATTTTGCGCTAATACTCAATGCTGCAATCATGCCATTGCCTGCGCTTTATCCAGTGGCGTAGCCAAATACCTGATCTTGTACTCGAAGCATACTTCTGCGCAGGCTGATGCTGTATCATGCAGCGGGTAAATCAGGCCTTAAAGGAATAATTATGAGATTACCAATAGCAGCAACGCTGGGTTTATTGTTTTACCTGTCATCTTCCCATGCACTGGAACTGAAAAGTTATGTCAACGAGCGTGGCGAGACCGTGTTCACCAATGTGCCGTCGGCATGCATCAAAAATTCGCGCCTGGCCTGCATGCAGTATCATCCACTGATGGCGAAAAAACAGCCTCCCGCCGATGCTCGACCCAATGCAGCGAAAGCAAACACGGCGAAAAACACGGCCCAATCCTCAACCCGGCCGACCGATAACGGCGCCAAACCCGACATATCAAAATCAGCACTACTCGGTCTGCGCGCTGCGCAGGGGTTAAAACAACTGGTGGAAGCGAATAAAATTCTCGACCAACATTTTCCGGCGGGTTCCGTTGGGGGCAATGCGGCCAGGTACTGAACTCGCCAGGATTAACAAGCTGAGTGTAGCGACCTCATAAGCCAACACAGGTGGCTTACCTGCACCGGGCCCTCGTTGTCTCGCAGAAAGATCACCTGGTCGCCTGTTATGAAATGCAGGCGGTGAGTCGCGACGAAGCCAGAACCCCTGACCCCCACTTCTTTTTCATTCAGAACATTTGCTCATTGGATGTTCCCCTGGATATAGCTGCGACCGCTTTCCTGCCGAAAGCAGAAGTATGTGGATGACCAAAGAACTGGCTTGCGGTTAGGTCCATAGCGCAAATCGATTTCAGCGTGCTTGTTCAGTCAGGCCTCCCGGTTCGAACGCTAAAATGTCGCGAACCGTTTAAAGAATGGAGAGGGAATGCCTCTAGTGGAAATCCGCTTCCGAATGCGCGTCATTCGACTGCAGGTTGTCCTCCGGCCGTCCGAAGCGCCGCGCGGTGTAGGCGAACACCAGGATGGCAAGGCTCAGGATGAGTATTGCCGCGACGATGGCCAGGATCAGGTAGATGTGGAACTGGTCGGTCACCTTCTGCATATCGATGACGAGGTGCCGGGCCAGCGCAGTGATCGCGATATAGATCAGGAATTGCACCGGCAGGCGGTGGGTCTTGAAATAGATGCCGATCATCGCGCCCAGTTCAAGGTAGATGAACAACAGCAGGATGTCTTTCAGGCGCGCATGGCCATGCTCCATAATGACCAGATATTCATGTACCGCCGACCACACAACGGTGGCGCCAATAACGAACAGGGCAATCATGTGAAACAGATCAACCAGCACGTTACCGGTGTTTTCAAGTCGTTTAGAAAATTTTTCAAGCATAGGAACGCGTTGTGCCGGGCGAAACTAGCCCGGCACATTACTATAGCCTCGTCATGGCGGCAAGCGTGTTGCTGCCTGCAGCGGATTGCAGCCTGTTAGATTTCTGCCCAGCCGGCATCAGGTTCGAAGCGATCACCGAAGCGCTGCTGGTAGATCTTCATATTCTGCTGCATGGTGCTGACACCGCTGTCGTTGGCATGGTTCAGCGGGCCACCGCGGAACGGCGCGAAGCCGGTGCCGAAGATCACGCCCGCATCGAGCAGGTCCTTGTCGTCGACGATGCCCTCGCGCAGGCAGGCTACGGCCTCGTTGACCAGACGGAACACCAGGCGATTCTGTATCTCGTGCTGGTTGCCCAGGTCGGCATCGCGATCACGCACCGGTTTACCCTTTTGATAGTCGTAGAAGCCCGAACCGGTTTTCTTGCCCAGTGATTTGGCCTCGACTTTTTTCTTCAACACCTCGGGGACCTTGAAACCATATTCTGCCGACAGGTTGGTCGCGACCGACAGGCAGATATCCAGACCCACGGTATCGGCCAGCTCAACAGGCCCCATGGGCATGCCGAAGTCGAGCGCGGCCTGGTCGATGGCTTCAGGCGCCACGCCCTCGTCGTACAAGGCGACCGACTCAATGAGGTAGGGAACCAGAATACGGTTGACCAGAAAACCGGGCGAGCTGTTGACCGGCAGTGGCAGCTTGCCGATATGGCTGGCGAAGGCCGAAGCCCGATCGATGATGGCCATGGGTGTGGCCGGGGTTTTGACGATCTCGACCAGCGGCATCATGGCGACCGGGTTGAAAAAATGCAGGCCAATCAGACGTTCCGGTTGTTTGAGCGCCTCGGACAGGGTTTCCAGTGGAATGCTGGAGGTATTGGTGGCGAGCACCGCATCCGCTTTCATGCGCGGTTCGAGATCACGATAAATCGCCTGCTTGGCTTCGATGTTTTCATAGATCGCCTCGATCACGACATCGGCATGCGGCACGCCATGCCCCTCGCAATCCGGAATCAGGCGGTCGATCGCCGCATTGCGCTCATGCCGGGTCTTGAGCTTGCGTTCGAACAGCTTGTGCGCGCGCGCAAAGGCATTCGACAGGTATTGGGGTTCGCGCTCCTGCAGGGTGACGGTGAAGCCACGCAGGGCACACCAGGCCGCGATATCGCCACCCATGATGCCGGCGCCGATGACATGCACGCGTTTGGGCTGAAACAGCTTTTTATCGCCCAACCCCTTGAGGCGCGACTGCAGGAAAAACACGCGGATCAGGTTGCGCACGGTGTCGCCACGTACCAGCGAGGCCACGGACCGCGCCTCGGCCTGCATCATGTCGGGGCTACCGTAATGGTGGTTCCATACATCGAGCAGGGCGTAAGGCGCAGGATAATGCTCAATGGGCGCCTTTTTGGCGACCTCGCGCTTCATGAACCAGGTGACCAGGTTGCGCACACCCGGCAGCGACAGCAACTGCCCGGTCAGCGGCATCTGGCGTTTGGGCGGGCGGGACAGGGCCACGCTTTCAGCGGCGCGTTTAATCATGCGTTCGGGCTGCACGTGATCGACCAGCCCCATCTTGCGCGCCTGGTAGGGGTTCAGTGCGCGGCCTGACAGCATCATTTCCAGCGATTGCAATGGATTGACGATGCGTGTCAGCCTGACCACGCCGCCAAAACCGGGATGTATGCCCAGCTTGACCTCGGGCAGACCGATACGGGTTCGGGCGTCGTCGAGCGCAATCCGGTAATCACAGGCCAGCACCAGCTCGGTACCGCCACCCATGCAGAAACCCTCGATCATGGCGACGGTCGGGCAGGGCAACTTTTCCAGCCGGGTGAACACATCCTGACCACGCCGGATCAGGGTCAGCGCCTCCTGCTCGTTGGTCACCAGCAGGAATTCATTGATGTCAGCCCCGGCGATGAAACCGCTGGATTTGCCGGAACGGATGATGACCGCCCTGGGCAGCTCACGGCGTATGTCATCGAGCAACTGGTCAAGTTGTTCGAGCACCTCACCAGACAGTACGTTGGTGCTGTTATCGGCATGATCCAGTGTCAGCCACAGCAGTCCCTTGTCGTCGCGTTCGCTTTTCCAGTGGGTAATTTTCATGTTTTGATCGGCCATTAGTTTGCCTCCCGTTCGATGAGCATGGCGCCGCCCTGGCCGCCACCAATGCATAACGACGCGATTCCGCGCCGTGCATTCTTGCTTTTAAGCACATTGGCCAGATGTAACACGATGCGTGCGCCGCTGGCGCCGACCGGGTGGCCCAGGCTGATGCCACCGCCATGGATGTTGAGCCGGTCCATGGGAATCTCACCGATTGGGCTGCCCAGCCCCAGTTGTTCCTTGCAATAGGTTTTATCCTTTAGCGCCTCGACAACCGCCAGCACCTGCGCGGCAAAGGCCTCGTTGATCTCCCAGTAATCGATGGAATCGGCCTTGAGGCGGCGCGAGCGTAACAGGGGGGCAATGGCGTGAGCCGGTCCCAGCCCCATCTCGTCGGCACGCAGGCCGGCCCAGTGCGTGGTCACCAGCCTTGCCAGCACGGGCAGGTCGTATTTTTCGATGGCGTCGGCACTGGCCAGAATCAGGCTGGCGGCGCCATCGGTGATTTGTGAGCTGTTGCCGGGGGTGACCGAACCGAAGGGTTTGTCGAAGGCCGGTTTGAGTTTGCCCAGCTTCGCGGCCGAGCTGTCGGCGCGTACGCCTTCATCGTGATCGTAGAGCTTGCCCTTGCGGTCGAACATCGGTTCGATCTCGCTCATTTCACCATCCTGTTGCGCCTGGTGCAGGCGCAGATGGCTGTTGACCGCGTACTCGTCCATCATGTCGCGGGTGATGCCAAAGCGGTGTGCGATTTTCTCCGCCGTCTGCCCCATCGACAGGCCGACCACCGGGTCCTTGAGGCCGTTGAGCAGCGCAATCACCGGGGCAAAGAATCCGGGTCGAACCTTCGATATGACCTTGAGCCGGGCACCAACGGTTTTGGCGCCCCACCAGTCGGCCAGCCAGTTGACCATGTTGTCATGCAGCAACAGCGGCGCTCGGCTCATGGCCTCGATACCGCCGGCCAGCACCAGGTCGGAGCGTCCATCGGCGATGGACAGCGCGGCATTGTCGAGCGATTGCATGCCCGAGGCGCAGTTACGATGCACCGTGTAGGCCGGCACCTGGTCGCCGCAGCCGAGGCGCAGTGCGACCACGCGGCTGATGTTGGCTTCATCGGAACCGGGCATGGCTGAGCCGAAGATAACCTCATCCAGCGCATCGGGTTCGAAGGGCATGCGTTCCAGCAACGCACGCGAGGCATGTATCGCCAGATCCGCATGTTTGAACGGCCCGGGACGTCCTCGCGCCTTGAGAAAGGGTGTGCGTCGGCCGTCCACAATGTAGACGGGTCTGGCATAGTCTATTTTTTTGAATGCCATGGTCGATCCTGCTGTTGGTGAGCGTCAGTGCCTGACGCGTGTTTTATTCTGTTTCCCGGTCATGATGATTGCCGGGTACAGGCAGATAGACTATAGAAAACAGAAATAATTTCTATTAGTTTTAATTTGAAACTAAGTTTTCCGTGCCGTCAAGCCTGAGTCTCATCAATCGAGGGTTCCTACTGGTGGAATACAGGCCGCATTCCAGTGGGCCACCGACGCCTGCAGAATCTGCGCGGGGCGCTCCTGTCGCAATTCTTCATCGACGGCCTGACCTAAAAACTGTAATGCGTCGACCAGCTGTTGACTCGCCAACTCGCTACGCAGCGCCGTGGCGCCGGTCTGCTTGCTGAGTTTCTTGCCCTGCGCATTGCGCGCCAACGGCAGGTGCAGGTAAGCAGGCGGCTGAAAACCCAGAAGGTTATAGAGATGACAATGCAGCGGTGTGACCGGTAACAGGTCGGCGCCGCGCACGATCTGGCGGATGTCCTGCCAGTCATCGTCGAGCACGACCGCAAGATGATAGGCGTATACCCCGTCGACGCGTTTCAGCACCACGTCACCGACCTGATTCGTCAGGTCCAGCGCGTAGTGGCCATAGTGTGCATCATCGATACTGACCTGGCCGACCTGTTGCAGATCGAGTCGTAGGGTGTGGCCGTCGATGGGCAGTCCCTTGTGGCGGCAATTGGCCGGGTAGATCATGCCCAGTGGCCCCATTTTCGGCTGCATTTTGAGCAGGGATTTTCGGCTGCATTCACAGGCATACACGAGATGGTTGTTGATAAGGTCGCTGAGGGCGTCCTGATAGGCATCGAAGCGTTGGCTCTGGTACACGATCTCGCCGTCCCAGTCGAAGCCGAAGTCATCCAGCGTACGCAGGATCTGATCGGCCGAACCCGGCACGACGCGCGGGGTATCGAGGTCTTCGATGCGCACATACCAGGCGCTGTGATGGGCGCGGGCCTGGCAGTAGCTGGCTATGGCGGTGACCAGCGAGCCGAAATGCAGCGGGCCGGAAGGGGTGGGGGCGAAGCGGCCGCTCAGATTGCCTTGCTCAGCGCTCATAAATAGCTGGCTACGGCGCGGGCCTTACATTCATTGCCTGCCAAGCAAATGCAGCAGAATTTTTTCATAGATCAGGCTGAGCCGGGTGACATCCTGCACACTCACATTTTCGTTGATCTTGTGGATGCTCTCGTTGACCGGGCCAAGTTCCAGTACCTGGGCGCCGGTGGGTGCGATGAAGCGACCGTCGGAGGTGCCGCCCGCCGTGGACAGTTGTGTCTCCAGCCCGGTGACCTCGGCGATGGCCTGTTGCGCCGCCTTGACCAGCGCACCACGTTCGGTCACGAAGGGCAGGCCGGACAGGGTCCAGTCGATGTGGTAGTCAAGCTGGTGTGAATCGAGAATCTGCTCGACACGCTGTTGAATCGTCTCAACTGTCAGACAGGTGGAAAAGCGCAGGTTAAACATCACCTTCAGCGTGCCGGGAATGACATTGGTGGCGCCAGTGCCGGCGTTGATGTTGGAGATCTGAAAGGTCGTGGGCGGGAAGAATTCGTTGCCTTCGTCCCAGGTTTCGGCCGCCAGTGCGGCCAGCGCCGGCGCGGCCTCGTGTACCGGGTTGCGCACCAGGTGAGGGTAGGCGACGTGACCCTGAATGCCGTTTACCGTGAGCACCGCGCCGAGCGAACCACGTCGGCCGTTTTTGACCATATCGCCAACCTGCTGCTGGCTCGACGGCTCACCCACCAGCGCCCAGTCGATTTTTTCGCCGCGCGCCTCCAGGGATTCAATGACCTTGACCGTGCCATCCAGCGCCGGGCCTTCCTCGTCGCTGGTGATGAGGAAAGCGATGGAGCCCTGATGCTCCGGGTTTTTTTCCAGGAAGCGCTCGCAGGCCACCACCATGCAGGCGATGCTCGACTTCATATCGGCCGCGCCGCGTGCGTACAGGTAACCATCACGTATCTCGGGCCTGAACGGGTCGCTGTGCCAGGCGTCGAGCGGACCGGTGGGTACCACATCGGTGTGTCCGGCAAATGCCAGCACCGGGCCTTGCGTACCCTTGCGCGCCCACAGGTTGGTGACCTCGCCGAACGGCATGAATTCACAGTCAAACCCCAATGCCTTCAGACGTTCGCAGATGAGTTGCTGGCAGCCCTTGTCATCGGGTGTGACCGAATCGATCGACAACAACTCGATGGCCAGTTGCAATGCGGGGTCGTTCATGCGCCAAGAGCCTGCTGGTATGACGCCTCGTCAAAGCCCAGCAGCACCTGATCGGCGATGGTCACTATGGGGCGTTTTATGATCGAGTGTTTGTCCTGCATGATCTGGATGGCGCTGTTTTCATCCATGCCCTCGCGCGTGGCCTCGTCCAGCTTGCGCCAGGTCATGCCACGGCGGTTGACAACCTGTTGCCAGCCGAACTGTTTGGCCCAGCTGCGCAGCAGTTGCTCATCCACGCCCTGTTTCTTGTAGTCATGGAAGTCATACTCGATGCCGGCAGCCTCGAGCCAGGCACGTGCCTTTTTTATGCTGCCACAGTTGGGAATGCCGTACATGACGGCTCGCGCTGCCGCCATTATTTGATATCCCGCAGCAACTCGTTGATCCCGACCTTGGAGCGCGTTTTCTCGTCAACCTGCTTGACGATAACGGCGCAGTACAGGCTGTACTTGCCATTGTCGGAGGGCAGGTTACCTGCGACCACCACCGAACCCGCGGGAATGCGGCCATAGCTGACCTCGTCGGTTTCGCGGTTGTAGATCTTGGTGCTTTTGCCGATGTAGACGCCCATCGAAATGACCGAGTTTTTCTCCACGATCACGCCTTCAACCACCTCGGAACGCGCGCCGATGAAACAGTTGTCCTCTATAATCGTGGGCGCTGCCTGCAGGGGCTCAAGCACCCCGCCGATGCCAACGCCGCCAGACAGGTGAACGTTCTTGCCGATCTGCGCGCAGGAGCCGACGGTGGCCCAGGTATCGACCATCGTGCCTGAGTCGACATAGGCGCCGATGTTGACGTAAGACGGCATCAGCACCACGCCCGGCGCGATATAAGCGCCACGACGCGCTGACGCGGGGGGTACCACGCGCACGCCGCTTTCACGAAAATCACGTGTATTCATGTCGGCGTACTTGGATGTCACCTTGTCATAGTAATTGGTGAAGCCGCCCTTGATGAATTGATTGTCCTCGATGCGAAAAGACAGCAGCACGGCTTTCTTCAGCCATTCATTGACCTGCCAGCCGCCGCTCACCGGTTCGGCTACCCGCGCCTTGCCACTGTCGAGCATATCCATGGCCTCGTAAACCGCATCCTTGAGCGTGATCTCCGCGTTGTGCGGTGTGATGTCGGCGCGTCGCTCGAACGCATCTTCAATGATTTGCTGAATATCAGACATGATGGTCTCCATTGATTATTGAATGGTTTAGTTTTGCAGGAAATTGTTGATTCGCAATGCTGCATCGCGACATTCGTCGAGCGGCGCCACCAGCGCCATGCGCACATACCCCTGACCGGGATTGTGGCCATCGACCTCGCGTGACAGGTATTGGCCGGGCAGCACCGTGATGTTCTGGCGATCGTAAAGATCGCGCGCGAATCGGGTGTCGCTGTCGGGGGTTTTGACCCATAGATAAAAACCGGCATCCGGCGCGACGGGGCGCAGTGTATCAGAAAGCAGATCGATGACCGTGGCGAATTTTTGGCGGTACAGATCGCGATTGGCGCGCACATGCTGTTCATCGTTCCAGGCGCTGATGCTGGCCGACTGGGTGCCCGGTGGCATGGCGCAACCGTGATAGGTCCGGTACAGCAGAAATTTTTGCATGATGCGCGCATCCCCGGCCACGAAACCGGAACGCAGGCCGGGCAGGTTGGAGCGTTTCGACAGGCTGTGAAACACCAGACAGTTACGGTAATCGTCCAGCCCCATCGCCGATGCCGCACCGAGCAGCCCCGGCGGGGGCTGATCCTCGTCGAAATAGATCTCGCTGTAACATTCGTCGCTGGCGATAATGAAATCATACTGCTGGGCGAGTTCGATGAGCCGTTGCAGATAGGCCTCGTCCAGCACCGCACCGGTGGGGTTGCCGGGAGAGCAGATATAGATCAGCTGACAATCCGACCACTGCTGCGCGCTGATAGCGTCAAGATCAGGCAGGAAGCGATTGCTCGCATCGCAATTCATGTACAGGGGGTGGGCGCCGGCCAGCAGCGCGGCGCCTTCGTATATCTGGTAGAACGGGTTGGGCATCATCACCAGCGGATTGGCGGCACTTCGGTCGATGACACATTGCGCCAGCGCGAACAGGGCCTCTCGCGTACCGTTGACCGGCAATATCTGCGTTTCTGTATCGATGCCCTGAGTGAGCGAGAAACGTTGCCCGAGCCAGTTGGCCATGGCCTCGCGCAGCGCGAGGGTACCTTTCGTCAATGGATAATTCGCCAGCAGGTGAGTGTGCGCGATCAGGTTCTCGATGACGAAATGGGGTGATGGATGTTTCGGTTCACCAATGGAAAGCGCGATGTGGTCGAGTTCAGCCGGCGGCTTGCAACCCCGCTTCAGTTCAGTCAGTTTTTCAAACGGGTAGGGATGTAGATGATCTAAATCGGGGTTCATGGTCTGGGCATATTGAAATCAGCGGACTATTATAGCGGTATCCCAATCGCTATCACAGACGCTTGTATGACCACCAGAACAAACCGATTTACCGGTATCCATCACCATTCCGTGATCATTTCCAACCTCGACAGGAGCCGCCACTTCTATGTCGAGATACTCGGACTCGAACAGGACATGACGCGTCCGGAGATGTCCTTCGACGGGCTGTGGTTCAAGGTCGGTGAGCAATCTATCCATTGTTTATGCCTGAAGAACCCCGATCCGGTGCAGGGTCGCCCCGAGCATGGTGGCCGTGATCGCCATGTGTGTCTGAAAGGGACCGACATCAACGCGCTGATCGAGCGCCTTGAGCAGTACTATATCGATTACACCCGCAGCAAGTCGGGACGTAAGGCGATTTTCTTTCGCGACCCCGATGGCAACGCGATCGAGGTGCAGGAATAATCCCGCGCCGGGCTTGTAGCCACTCATCCATTCCTCTCTGCATATTCCATTCGTTGTTGATGGCCAGAAAAAATTGGCCTGATTGTTGCTGTCGTCATCAGTAACCGGGCTCGACCCGGCCAAATAGTCAAAAAACCAACTCCCGAATTCGATCCGTGTGATGGACAGGGAGGTAGATGGCGAAAAATCGTCAAGATGTTGACAAGAGCAAAGCGATGATTAACAACCAGATCAGTCAGGTACTCGAACAGATGCGGTCCATCGAATCGCTGGCCAAAAATCAGGGGGTCGGACTCAAGAGTTCGCAGCCAGAGGCCAGTGGTGGGCAAAAATTTGCCGACATGATGCAGCAGGCGATCGACCAGGTGAACCAGAATCAGGCGGCGGCCGGCGAACTGAGCCGACGCCTGGAGATGGGCGACCCCAATGTCGATCTGGCCCAGGTCATGGTGGCGACGCAGAAATCCCGGGTGTCGTTCCAGGCGCTGGCCGAGGTGCGTAACAAATTATTGACGGCCTACCAGGACGTCATGAACATGCCGGTATAACACCATGGCTGAAGCAATTAGCGAACGCCAGGCGCTGGCTGGACCGAACACCGGTCGCCGTGAGCACGAATCGGTGAATGCCATCGATACCTTCATGCGCTCAACCACGGTGCGCCATTTCGGTCGCCTGATCGGGCTGGCCGTGGCCGTGGCCATCGGCACCGTCGTGGTGTTGTGGACCTCTGAACCCAACTATTCTCCTCTCTACAGTAATGTCAGCGGCCAGGATCTGGCCGAGATCGCCAATGTCCTGAGCGCCAACGACATCGAGCATAAGCTTGATCCGGCGACCGGCACCATCATGGTCGCGCAGTCGCAGGCCGCTGCTGCGCGCCTCAAGCTGGCGGCGCAGGGCCTGCCCCAAAGCAGCTCGCGCGGGCTCGAAATGCTGGAGGAAGATCAGAGCCTTGGCACCAGTCAGTTCATGGAATCAGCGCGTTACAACCATGCGCTGGAAGCCGAACTGGCGCGCTCCATCGAAACCATTCGCAATGTCGAACTGGCGCGGGTACACCTCGCACTGCCCAAGCAGTCTATCTTCATCCGCAATCGCACCAAACCCAGCGCCTCGGTCATGACCCGTCTGCATGCCGGGCGCAAGCTAACGCCTGGCCAGGTCGACGCTATTGTGCACATGGTGGCGGCGAGCATTCCCATGCTGGAATCGGGACAGGTCACGGTGGTGGACCAGTTCGGTCGTCTGCTGACGCAGAATCGCGATTCTGACATTGCCCAGACCAGTAAACAGTTCGAATACCAGCGCAAGCTCGAAGACAGCTACGTCGATCGTATCATTCAGCTGCTGCAACCCATCGTCGGTGACGGCAAGGTCAATGCCCAGGTTTCGGCCGATCTCGATTTTTCACGCATTGAATCGACGCGTGAGGCATACGACCCCGAGCGCAGTGTTGTGCGCAGTGAGCAGGTCAATGAACAGGAAACCCGCGACCTCAATCAGGCGCTGGGTATTCCCGGCGCACTCAGCAATCAACCGCCCGGCGCAGGCACGGTCGATGCGCAGGCCCAGCAGAACGAGGCGGTAGACCAGCTGCCGGCCTCGCAGAATCGTAGCGCCACACGCAACTACGAGGTTGACCGGTTGATCAGCCATACGCGCAATCCGACCGGCTCGATCCAGCGCCTGTCGGTGGCAGTGCTGATCGACTCCAAAACCGTGTTCAATGACGAGGGTGTGGCCGAAAAGCAGCCCTATAGCGACGAGGAGATCCAGCGTTTCGAGTCGCTGGTGCGTGAGACCATCGGCTTCAATGCCAACCGGGGTGATAGCGTCAGCATCATCAACCAGGATTTTCTGCCGCGTGAACAGCAAATCGCCGAGGTCGTGTGGTGGAAGGAGATGCTGGCCGAGGAATGGATTGCCGACCTGATCAAACAGGTGCTTGGCGCAATCGGCTTGCTGATTGTCTACCTGGTATTCGGTCGTCCGTTCCTGCGTTCACTGAATCCGAATCGTGTCGAGGTCAGCGAGCGCCATGTCGACCCTGAAACCGGTGAGATTATCGAGGACGGGCATGGTGAGCAGCAGGCATTGCCACCGGGTCAGGGTGATGGCCGCATTCCGGGGCTGGAAGACTCGAATAATCCGGCCGCGCTGATACGCCGCAGCGATGCGACACACGAACAGAAGGTCGAAATGGCGCGCACGCTGGTCATGGACGACCCTGCGCGTGTCGCCAATGTCATGAAAAAATGGGTCAATGAAGCGTCATGAGTGAAGCAGCTACAGCCCCTGCGCCTGCCGCCGCCAATATAGCGGTGCCAAAGCTGAGTGGTGTCGAAAAAGCCGCCTTGCTGCTGCTGACACTGGGTGAAGATGTGGCTGCACACATTCTTAAACACATGAATCCCAAACAGGTGCAGATTGTGGGCGTCACCATGTCGACCATGGACAACATCACCCGGCCCATGGTTGAATCGGTGCTCAACGATTTTCTCGAAATGCTGGAAACCCAGACGGCGCTGGGCATTGGCAACGATTCGTACATACGCGGCATGCTGGAAAAAGCCCTGGGCGACAAGGCCGGCAATGTCATTGACCGTATCCTGATGGGTAGTGGCAGTAACGGTCTGGAGGCGCTGAAATGGATGGATCCCAAATCCATCGCCGAGATCATTCGTCTCGAACACCCGCAGATAATCGCCATCGTGTTGTCTTACCTGGAACCGGAAAATGCCGCCCAGGTGCTCAGCAATCTGCCGGAAAATACGCGCTCAGGCATTCTGATGCGTATCGCAACGCTGGATGGCGTGCAACCGGCTGCAATCAAGGAACTGGATTCGATCATGGAGAAATATTTCTCCGACAACGACAACGTCAAATCCTCGATGGTGGGGGGCGAGAAAACCGCCGCCGATATTCTCAACTACATCGACACCGCGATCGAGTCCAAGGTCATGGACGAGGTGCGCGTGGAGAACGAGGATCTGGCCGACCGCATCCAGGACCTGATGTTCGTATTCGACAACCTGCGCGATGTCGACGATCGCGGCATCCAGACCATGCTGCGCGAAATTTCCACCGACCTGCTGACCCTGGCGTTGAAGGGCATAGACGAAGACTTCCAGAACAAGTTTCTCAAGAACATGTCATCGCGTGCGGCCGAAATGCTGCGCGAAGACATGGAAGCCAAAGGCCCGGTGCGCCTCAGCGAGGTCGAGGCAGCGCAAAAGGAAATCCTGGGCATTGCGCGCAAACTGGAAGAGGCTGGCGAGATCGTGCTCGGCGGCGGTGGCGAGGAAATGGTGTGACCTGGGTGTTTTCACCGTGTCCTGATGGCGTGCCGGCATGACGGCTGATTCACGCAAGTCGTCCAAATACGATGCCGCTGTCGAGGCCACCCGTTGGCAGCTGCCCTCGATGGGCGAGGCCAAAGCGGGCGTTTTTCGCAATGAACCCAACACGCCGAACGACGTAAATGGTGAGGAAACAAGCGCGATTCCCACGGCCGAAGAAATTGAGCAATGGCATCAGCAGGCGCGCGACGAGGGTTTTGAGCAGGGTCACAAGGAAGGTCTGGCCAGGGCAGGTGAAGAGCTGGCAGAGCAAAAAAAGCAACTGCAGGCGCTTATCGACTTCTTTGAAAACCCTCTGGCGGCCTTGAATGAGGAGGTCGAGGAACAGCTCAACGTGCTGGTCGTCGCGCTTGCGCAGCAACTGGTGCGGCGTGAGATCCGCTCTGAGCCGGGCGAGATCATCGGCCTGATTCGTGATTCGGTTCAGCTGCTGCCAGCCAGTACACGCAAGATTCGGATATCCCTGCACCCTGATGATGCCGAACTGGTACGCAAAACCCTGCAACTCGATGAAAACGAGGATGAAATGAGCTGGCGCATCGTCGAGGACCCGATGATCACGCGTGGCGGCTGTGAAATCAAATCCAACAAGTCGGTGATCAACGCCACACTGGAAAACCGTCTACAGGCGCTCGCGGCCACGGTATTTGGTGGTGAACGTCAGCAGGATCGGGCCGATGACAGCCCTGATTGAACGCGCACTGGGCGACTGGTCGCGTCATCTGGTCAGGCTGGGTCAGCGCTGTGGGGACGACTGCGGCAAACCCCAGGTCGAAGGCATGTTGACACGCATGGTAGGTCTCACCCTGGAAACCGAGGGCTGCCAGGCGCCGATTGGCGCACGCTGCGATGTGGTCACTCCCAATGGTCAGCGCGTCGAGACCGAGGTGGTCGGCTTCGCCGGCGAGAAGCTGTATCTGATGCCAACCAGCGAGATTCGCGGGCTGGTGCCCAACTCGCGTGTCATTCCGACCAGTCAAAGTTCGGCCGTCAGTGTCGGCCCCGAATTGCTAGGGCGGGTGGTCGATGGCCGCGGGCGGCCGCTGGATTCGCGGGGCCCAATACATTGTCATCAGCGCATGCCGCTCGAAGGGCGCAGTATCAACCCGCTCGGGCGCACGCCGATTCGGGACCCGCTCGATGTCGGCGTGCGGGCGATCAATGCACTGACGCCCATCGGACGTGGTCAGCGCATGGGCCTGTTTGCCGGCAGTGGTGTCGGTAAATCGGTATTGCTGGGCATGATGACCCGCTACACCGAGGCCGATGTCGTGGTGGTTGGACTGATCGGCGAACGCGGTCGCGAGGTGCGGGAATTCGTGCAGGAGATCCTGGGTGAGCAGGGCCTGAAGAAATCAGTGGTCGTGGCCGCACCCGCCGATTCATCTCCGCTGATGCGAATCCATGGCGCCATGCAGGCCACCACGATTGCCGAATACTATCGCGACCAGGGCAAGAACGTGCTGTTGCTGATGGACTCTTTGACCCGCTTCGCCCAGGCCCAGCGCGAGATCAGCCTGGCCATTGGCGAGCCCCCTGCGACCAAGGGTTACCCCCCCTCGGTTTTCGCCCGTCTGCCGCAGCTGGTCGAGCGCGCGGGTAATGGTGATATGCCGGGTAGCGGTTCGATTACCGCGTTTTACACGGTACTGGTTGAAGGCGATGATCATAACGATCCCATCGCCGATGCCGCACGTGCCATCCTGGACGGGCATATCGTGTTGTCGCGCCAGCTGGCGGAATCAGGTCAGTACCCGGCCATCGATATCGAGGCCTCGATCAGCCGCCTGGCGCCCGCCATCACCCAAAGCGAGCAGCAGGCTCAGATCCAGGCGTTCCGCAAGAGTTACAGCCTTTACCAGCAAAACCGCGACCTGATCAATGTCGGCGCTTACCAGGCCGGATCCGACCCGGAGATCGATCTCGCGATCAACATGCAGCCGCGCTTGATCCAGTTCATGCGGCAGGACATGAATCAAGCCGTTTCGCTGGAGCAAAGCTATACTCAACTTCAGCAAACCATGCAAAAACCGGCCGCGCAGAAACCCCAGGCAGCCGCGCAGCCGCCAATCCCCAGACAGCAGGTAACCAGCGCATAACATGCAGGCCCGAACCAAGAAACTCGAACCCGTCGTCCGGCACGTCGATAACAATGAGCAGACGGCCCTGCAGGCCATGGCTTACAGCCAGCAACAGTTGAACCTGCAGATCGAAATTCTGCAAAAGCTGCATAGCTACAAACAGGATTACGTGAGCGGTCAGAGCAGCCTTGGTGCGAGCTGTTACAGCGCCCTGCATTTACAGGAGTTTCATCGTTTTCTGGCCCAGCTTGACGAAACCATACGCCAGCAAACGCGGATCGTTGAAATGGCCGAGCGCGAACTCGAATTCAAACGCGAGAAATGGCAGGCCCAACGCTCCAGGGCGCGCGCCATGCACAAGGTGGTGGATCGGCTGCAGGCCAGCGAGCAGCATGAATTGCAGGTCAGCGAACAGAAATTCATGGATGAACTCGCCCTGCGCAATCTGGCTAAACGCTCCTGACGTCGACTCTCAACAAGCTGGCATAGTTGCTGCATTGATCCTGTTAAACGCCTTCCAGGTAATCGCCTGCAGGCGTCAACCAGTGATCAAATTGAAAGGCGTTAGATATGACCATTTCCAGCGGCAACCTGCAGACACTCCTGATTCCGCCCTCGCCAGGGCCCGAGCTTGAAGGGCGGATAGCGCCGTCCTTGACCGGCGCTGAAACCGGGCTTGCCGATAGCGTGGCAGCGCAACTGCCGCGTGCCGAATTCTACCAGATATTAAGCCAGAATCTGTCTCAAGATCAGCTCTCCATTATATTTGAAAACAATGGCTTGAATGAATTTCCTGAAAATGTTTCGAGTCTGTTGCCGGGGCTCGATCCTGAGCTTACAGGCGAGCAGGCAGTGACGCTGGCGCTGCCGACAGACTGGTTGCAGGTATTGAAATCGCATTTCAGCGTCACCGATCAACGCATTGAACACAGCGATATTGAACAACTCGATGTCGCGTTGCCGATAGCCGTCGAACAAACAGCTGAAGCGGTCGAAGCCGATCCGGCGCCGACGTTGTTGTTTGCCGCATGGCCAGCCTCGGGCGGTGAAGCCTTGCCGCTGCCACGGCAAGTCACGGCCAGCATCGAGCCCCCGGTCATGCCGATCATCGCCGAACTGGAGCGCAAAGCGGTCACGGCCGAGGATGGCATGAGCATGGATTTTTCCGCCAGGCAGGCTGTGGCGCAGGAATCACCGGTCAATGCCGCGCCTGCCAACAAAGGCCAGATATTCAATCTGAATGAGCCAGGCGCAGACGAGGCCGAACTTATCGACATGCAGGCAACGCAGAAAAGCGATTCATCGCAAATAGTGGGTGACAAAACAGTGCGCCAGCCGGTTATCGATATCCAGCCGTTAGCAGCCCGCGCCAGCGAGTCGGCCAGCACTGCCTTTGCCACGGTTGCACCGGCCGGGCAGGCCCCATCCGTGGCCGCAGCACCGACCGCGACGGCTGCGCAGGCCGTGCCGGCTGAATTACAGACATTACAGCTTGCCAACATGGCGAATGCCACGCAGTGGGGCGATGCGTTGGGTGAACGCGTGGCGCTGCTGATCAACCACAAGCTGAGCCAGGCCGAGATTCGTCTCGATCCGCCGCATCTGGGCAAGCTGGATATACAGATCCAGGTCAAGGACGATACTGCCGTCATTCACATCCAGGCCCATCAGGCGCAGACCCGCGACATGATTGATAGCGCCGGTCAGCGCTTGCGCGAGGTGTTGCAGGAGGCGGGTTACAACGCGGTGGATGTCAATGTGTCGCAGCGCGAACATTCGGCGCAGGACGATTCCGGTAATGGCAGAGATTCCGGGGCTGGGGTCTACGCAGAAGCAGTCGAGCACGGCGATGATACAATCGCTGCGCACGAGGTCATGCTGGCGCCGGGCTATCAGAGCGCACGCGGTTTGATCGATTACTTTGCCTGAAAGGGCAGCGATTAGCGCCTAACTGGACAGCGACAACAGGCGTCTGACTTCGCTGACCGCCACGCTGGTCATGGTGAAGTCGAGCTTTCGCAATGCCTGTAATTCGCTCAGGATCTTGTCATAACGGCGAATCGCATAATCGTATTTGTCCAGCCATAACTTCATCGCCTTGGTCGTATGTCGCTTGTTGGATACCGAGCGCAACATCAGTTCGGTCAGTTGTTGCTGATATCGATGCAGCTCATTACGCATGTTCAGTATCGCCAATTGGTGCCAGTGGTTGCGCACGTTGGTGCCCGAAATCTGATCGAGAATCCAGGCGAGTTGCAGGCGTTCGGCGACGGCGAAGAACAGGCGCGAGGTATTTTCGATGCTGGATTTTTGTGCAAGCCGAATCTCAACGATATCAAAGGCCGAGGCGAGAATGCTGTAGCTGGCCAGCTCATCGGCTATCCTGGCTGGCACACCCTGTTTCAATAACTGACGACGATTGGCCGTGTACCCGCGGCGGGCATGGCCGGTCAGGGCATGCGGGATGACCTTGCGCAGCTGGCCACAATCATTGCGGTAACGGCCAATCAGGTTTTCCACTTGCATGTTTGACGGGTGGTTGCGCAATAGCCAGCTGATGCTGCGCTCGAGCAGGCCGCTGATGATCTTGAATGCCGCGTAACGATTCTGTTCGCTCATGCGGTTATCGAGTTTTTTAAGTTCATCCCACAGGCGCTTTGTCTCGAATACCTTTTCACTGATCACGAATGCCTTGGCGATACTGACAATATTGGCGCCGGTTTCCTCGCGCATACGAAAACCAAAGCCGGGCCCGATGGTCGTTATGATCCGGTTACTCAACTGGGTGGCGATGATCTCCTGCTTCAACGGATGACTCAGAATCTCGTCTTCGAAGCGTTTCTGCACGGCCCTGGGGAAATAGTCGATCAGCACCTCGTTGAAATAGGGTTCCTTGCACAGCTCGGAGGATAACAGCGCGCTCTTGTAAGTCAGTTTGCTATATGACAGCAGAATGCACAGCTCGGGCTGTGTCAGCCCCTGATTGTTGGCGATGCGTTCGGTGATCGAGTCGGCGCTTGGCAGGTATTCGAGCTTGCGGTTGAGCACCTTGTCGCGTTCGAGGTGGCGGATGAAGCGGTCGTGTTCGTGCATCATGCGCGATGCCTGCATCAGCACGATATCGATGATCTGGGTCTGGTCGTAGTTGTTGAGCAGGCACAGCTGGGCCACTTCGTCGGTCATCTCCGCCAACAGCTGATTGCGCTCGTCGATTTGCATCTCACCCTTCAGAATCAAGCGTGAAAACATGATCTTCAGGTTAACCTCGTGGTCGGAACAGTCAACACCGGCCGAGTTGTCGATAGAGTCGGTATAGATCAGCCCGCCTTTCTTTGCGTATTCGATACGCCCGAGCTGGGTGAAGCCGAGATTGCCGCCTTCGCCGACGACCTTCACTCGCAGTTGGCTACCATTCACGCGCAGGGCATCGTTGGACTTGTCCTTGACCGCCTCGTTGGACTCGCTGGATGCTTTGACATAGGTGCCAATGCCACCGTTCCACAACAGGTCGACCGGGGCCTTCAACAGCAAACGAATCAGTTCGTCGGGCGTGACATGGTCCTGGCTGCAGCCGCACATGGCCTTCATTTCGTCCGACATGGGTATTTTTTTCTGCTTGCGCGAGAACACGCCACCGCCTTTGCTGATCAGGCTCTTGTTGTAATCGGCCCAGCTAGAGCGCGGCAGTTCGAACAGGCGTTTGCGCTCGGCAAAACTGGTTTCGATATTGGGGACAGGGTCAATGAAAATGTGCATGTGGTTGAATGCGCCGACGAGCTGGATCATGGGCGATAACAGCATGCCGTTGCCAAACACATCGCCGGCCATGTCGCCAATGCCGACCACGCGGAAGGGTTGGGTCTGGATATCCTTGCCCAGCAAGCGAAAATGGCGCTTCACCGATTCCCAGGCGCCACGCGCCGTGATGCCCATTTTTTTGTGGTCGTAACCCGCCGAGCCGCCGGAAGCGAAGGCATCCTGCAGCCAGAAGCCCTGATCGATGGACACGGCGTTGGCGACGTCGGAAAAGGTGGCCGTACCCTTGTCGGCCGCCACCACCAGGTAAGGATCATCCTGGTCGTAAACGACCGTGTCAGCGGGATGCAGGACCTTGCCCTTGACCATGTTGTCAGTCAGTTCCAGCAGGGCGCGAATGTACAACTGGTAACAGGCCTTGACCTCGTTGAAGGTCGCATCGCGGTCCAGACCGGCGATCTGTTTGGTGACGAAACCGCCTTTCGAACCGGATGGCACAATGACCGCGTTCTTGACCATCTGCGCCTTCATCAGGCCCAGCACCTCGGTGCGGTAATCCTCGCGTCTGTCCGACCAGCGCAGGCCACCGCGCGCGACCTTGCCGCCGCGCAGGTGGATGCCCTCGAAGCGCGTGCTGTAGATGAATATCTCGAACACCGGGCGTGGTTTGGGCAGGTTCAAAATCGCGGACGAGTCGAGCTTGAAGCTGTAGTAAACAGTGTCCGACTCGACGTTTTGAAAGAAATTGCTGCGTACGGTCGCTTCAATCACGTTGAGCAACTGGCGAAAGATCAGGTCCTGATCCAGCGATTCGATATCGTTAAGGCGAGTCAGGTAATCTTCGCGCGTGGCATCGTATTTTGCCCGGTCCTTGAGCGACGGGTCGAAGCGATACAGAAACAGTTTGACCAGTTGCAGGGTGATCAACGGATGGGCATTCAGTGTCTCGATGATCAATGCCTGGCTATAGGGGAAGTTGATCTGATGCAGGTACGCGGTATAGGCCCGCAGCAGGGCGATATTGCGCGCCTTCAGGCAGGTCGTGAACAGCAGTTGATTGAAGGCGTCGTTTTCGCTTTCGCGTTTCCATACAGATAGAAAAAGCTCTTCGAAATAACGCGGCACCTTGTCATGGTCTTGAACGCAGGCCTCGTGACAGCGGCTCAGGGTGAAATGGTGAATCCACACCTGGCGTTCCGGAAACTGCAGGTGGTAGGGTTTTTCCATCTGTACCGCCAGCCCCATGGATTCGAGGATCGACATTGAATTCGACAGCGGTACGGCCTTGTCCAGATTGTACAGCTTGATCGAAAATTCGTTGCTGGTCGGACTGTCGATCAGACGTACCTGCAGCGATTCCTCGCGGCACAGGCGTTCCACCATTTCCAGGTCGATCAAGGCCTCACTGGTGGGAAAATCATCGCGGTAACTATGCGACAGCACCTTCTCTATCTGAAGGCCCTTTAACAGGGTGGATGCGGACGATGAAGCAAGTTTCTTTTCGAGGTTTTGAATCCAGTTTTTTTTCATGGCAGCGTGGTCCGTTGTTATCCGGTTATGCTAAACCGGATTCACTCTCAATCAAAGCCCGCGCAGCCAATCCCCCAGACGCCTGGCCGCTTCGAAGCTGCGTTGCAACTCAACGGTGTGTGAATCGATCATCGTCGATGGATCATCGAGTACCCGGTTGAGCAGGGCGTGACCGTCGATATCGACGAAGGCAAAGCGCACAAAAAATCCCTGCCTCAGGCCGAAATCAGCGCCTGGCAGCAGCGCGACGCCGGTGGCGTCCAGGATACTCTGGCACATTTTTTCAGCATTGTTGATGCCATGTTGCAGAAACTTCTCGCGATGCGTGGAGAAATCACCCAGACAGTAGAAACCACCCTGCGGGTCCACAGTGTCAATGCCATTGTCGCGCAGCATGGCGCTGAAATTCAGGCCGACCCCACGCATGATGCGGCGGCAGGCCCGAATGTAATCGACGATTTCGTTTGAGCCCTCGAAGGCGCCAATCGAAGCCATCTGTATCGGCGCGCTGACCGAGGTATAGGTCTCGCTGGCGATGGTGATCATGTTGTCGAGCACGGGTTTTAAACTGTCCGGAATTGCCAGAAATCCCAGCCGCCAGCCACCGGCGCCGGCCCATTTGCTGATGCCATTGCTGACGATCGTGCCCTTTGGGTAGAAGCGCGCCATCGATACATGTTCGCCTGTGTAATGCAGTTCGCTGTAGATCTCGTCCGATAGCACGATCACGTCGTAGCGCGAGGCAACCTGCGCCAGGTCCTTTAACTCCTGTTCGCTGAAGCAGGCCCCGCTGGGGTTATTGGGGCTGTTCAATATCAATAGCTGGCGACGGCCTTTGTTCTGTTCGCAGTGTTTTTCCAGAGTAGCGGGTGTCAGCTTCCAGCCATCTTGCGCACGGCAGGGCAGCCAGTGCACCGAACGCGCCAACAGTCGGGCCTGCGGGTCGTAAGACACCCAACTAGGAGCGGGTAAAACCAGATCGCAGTCCAGCGCCATCTGCAGGCCAAAGAACAGTTCTTTGCTGCCCGGGCCGACGATGATATGACTGGCATCCACATCCAGCCCCTCGCTGCGAGCCAGATAACCAGCGATGGCCTCGCGCAGCGGCAGATAACCCTGCACCGCCATGTAATCCTTGGCCGCGGCGTAGTCCTGCAGGTGCGCTACCATGCTGTCCGGCACTGGAAAAGGTGATTGCCCGAGTCCGAGACGGATGATGTCGCGGCCCTCAAGTTGCAGTTGCTTGCTTTTCTCGTTGATCGCCAGCGTGGCTGATTTGGGTACTGAAGTGATACGCGTGTTGAGCGGAATGCTGCGCTGCGGTTGTGGTTGAATGTTCATGATGATTCCAGTCGAAAACGAGCTTGATCATGGTTGGCGCCACGGGTGATCAGAAATATCGAAAATGAATATCAATAAACGCCAACCAAAGGTTTTCTGAACAGTGGAAATTGAGGTCTTTACATCAGGCAGCGTAGCATTGTCAGTTCTTTTGCTATCGCGAAAAGTTATAGTTGAAGCTGTCGGCGCCGGCGGCGTGAACCGCCAGCGCCGTTGATGAGGATGTTTAGCTATTGCCCGCCAGTGCGGTGACCTGCGCGCTGCGCAGTGGAATGATACGGGCGCCTTGTACGAACCCCTGACCGTGACGCGCCTGGTGGCTGAAGTCGCAGGCTGTATCGCCATTGAAACCCGCACGCATGGCATTGCCAGCCATGAGCGCCTGAAGTTCCTGGCGTAGCTCTTCAAACTTGTCCCACATCAGTTGTGACAGGCGAATACACGAATCGACCGCGTTGGCCGATCGTCGTTTCTCCATGTTGATCTGAAACAAAATGCCGGACAGCCTGCGCTGGTAATCGTGAGGTGCGCCAGCAATGAAGCGCTGACACCATTCCAGCCGTCGTTGTTCAAATGCCTGGGGGTCGCATTTAGCAAGTGCGACCCATTCATCGAAATCGAAATTCATCGATCGGTCGTTTTCTGTTGTCGAGACGTTATTGATGTCCACTGGTTACTGCTCCACTTTTTTAGCCCGGCCTCATTAAACCATACGGTTACGCTAAAAAACTATAGATTGTTCGCAGTTCCGGATCAGTGGTAGCGACTTTAATAGTGGTTAAACTAAATAAAAAATAATAAAAAACAGTATCTTATGAGAAAAATTTTATAAATCGCATAAACTGGAGTCGATAGGCTTTAAAAGAGGCTTTGAAGCGCCAAAACTGTGCAAAATCAGGCTGTTTTCATAGCTTTGACCAAATAAACCGGATCTGAATAACGCAATTTTGGCGCCAGTTCATCATGCGCTGGGCGCGGTAATCCGCGTTGAGAATGCGCCGTGAAGTTGCCGAAATCCGCGCTTTCGCGCAGTAATGCCAGCAATAAACCGACGCGTTCAAACTCGTAAAGCCGGGTCCAGATCCGAACGGCCTTTGAGGGGACGTAGCGGTTGCTGAAACTGATAATGACACAGCCGCCAGGCCTGAGGATTCGCTGCACCTCGTTGAGCACGCGCGATGGATTGGTGACGTATTCAAACGCGGCGTGGATAAGCACGCAGTCAAAGCTCGCATCGACAAAGGGCAGGGGAGCGGGCCGGTTGACATTCAACACCAGGCGTTTACCGAGCAGTGGATTGGCGTCGAGCTCGACCTGATTGAGCCCTGCGCCGGTCACGCTGCGCGCTTCGACAGCCGATTCCTGCAGCGGGCTGTGCACACCGGCCATCAGATCCAGTATATCCAACCCGTCGTTCAGCTGAGCGCGATAAAAGCGGCTCACCTGCTGCAGCGCCAGGCTGTCCCAGAAGGGCGTCATGCGCGGAGCAAAGGCCACGTTGTCGTCACACTCATCCTGTCGCGAGAATGGACTATCGGACCAGAAATCGGTGGCCGTATCGTGTAGTGACCGTTGCATGCCCGGGCCCAGATCCGTGCTTAGCGCGAGCAGGTCGTTGCTGCGCGCGGCATCCCCGTTGCGTGCATGGTTGATCGCTTCGATGCACAGGTGAAAGGTCAGCGTCAGTCCCGCCAGCGGGTGATTGCAATCGACCTGCAATTGCGCGCCATGCAGTGCGCGAACGCGGCAGGGGGTTTTACGCCCCCGGTAGCCGTGGGTGAGGTCGGCAAACCGACTGCAGGCATAAAAGCGGCCGATGCGCGGCGGTTCCGCGCCGAATCGCGAGTCTGCCTGAATACGATCAAGCGCTATCGTATGGATCGCCCGGGGTGAGGGCCGGGCAAGCAGTTCACCTGGGCCAAATGGCCGACTCAGGCAGTGTCCACGCGGCGCACCCGGCAGGGCGCGCTCGATCTCCATGGGCATATAGTCGCGCCCCAACTGGATCGACGGCGCAAAGTACCAGTCGCTGAAGTGACAATCCTGAGCCTGCCAGGTGATGCCGATGTTCGCTGCAAGCAGGCTGTCAGCTTCGACAGTTTTCAAGGCACCGCGGTTATGGTCATTGTGACCTGGCACATCTAACCGCATCGGATCGTTTTCCAGAATCGTAAAATTGCAGCGTGCATAAGTGGGAAATTCTATGAAGAAAGCCGTATAAGTATTTGACAAAAAAAGATTTATGGATTATGAAAAGTACATTATCCAATACTGACGAGTCGCGCAGCATACCAGTCAATGGTCGGCGCGCGGACAATCACCGGAGTGCTCCATGCGTACCCGCAGAATTCTGATCGCCAATGCCAAGGGCGGTTGTGGCAAGACTACCGTTGCCACCAATCTGGCGTCGTATTATGCATCGACGGGCAAGGTCGTGCGGCTGTTCGATTATGATTCTCAAGGTTCATCGCTGCAATGGCTGAAACAGCGCCAGCCAGACCTGATGACTATTGAAGGCGTTGATGCCTCCAGACGTCCGGGCAATAACATGACCCGTTCATGGCAGATGCGGGTGCCGCCGGAAACCGAGATCGTTGTCATCGATACCCCGGCCGGTATCGAGGCGTCGGAGTTGGCAGCGATGTTATCGGAGCATGACTTTCTTATCATTCCGGTCTTGCCTTCGCCCATCGACATTCATTCCACCGCACATTTCATTAAGGATATCCTGCTCATCGGCAAAGCGCGCAAGCGTCAGGTGCATGTAGCCGTCGTTGCCAACCGGGTGCGCCACAATACCCTGATGTACAACCAGCTATCGCGATTTCTGTTCACCCTCAAGATTCCTTTCGTCACCAGTCTGCGTGACACCCAGTTCTATGCACGCGCCATCGCCGATGGTATCGGCGTGCAGGAGATTCAACATGCGCAGGTACGCAAGGACCGCAAGCAATGGGCTCCGCTGATCAACTGGCTGGATATGCCTATCGAGTGCCAGGTTGCCGAGGTCAAGCCGCTTTTTCATCAGGGTCAATCGAGCTAGGGCTGTCGCGACCATTTTTTATCTTCGCTGTGATTTAAATCGCTAATCCGATCCGGTCATCCGCGTCCCCATTCATGCTCTGTTAAGTCATGACTATGTTATGATGCGCGCGGTTTAAATCACGGTAGCAAAAACATGAAACGTACTCTTTTAGCGGCGATGGTGGCGATGGGATCGATGGCGAGCAGTCAGGCCATGGCCAATGATTTCGAGGCCGCTCTGACCTCGGAAACCGCGCAAATCACCTTTCGCTCAGATTCCAGCCTGATTGGTTGGGGGGGCTCCGAACTCGCGGTCGGGCTGTTCTACAACGATGCAGATGACGTGGTGGGGCAACTCAGCCTGTTTCAACGACGCCAGGCATCCAAAGAAAACCCGGTGACCCTGGGCGTTGGCGTGCGCGCCTACCTGGGTACCCTTGACCTGCTCAATCAGGACATTGCGGCGCTGGCCATTGGCGGTGAAGTGCGTTACACGATTCCGGGAACCATGCCGATGGCGCTGTACCTGACCGGTCACTATGCACCCAAGATCACCAGCTTTGCCGATACTGAAGAAATCACCGATATCAATCTGGGCTTCCAGATCGAGGTGTTGCCGCAAACCACCGCGTTTGCCGGTATTCGCAGCCTTGAGGTCGATCCAGACAATAACACCGGCCGCACCGCCGAACTGGACGATGATCATATCCATGTGGGCATACGCCTGACCTTCTAACGGGCGTTCAGCGCAAGACGCTCGGCACCTGTTCAAAACAGGTGCCGATTTTTTAGCTCAACTATTGTCCTCTGGCAGAAACAGGGCCGGGTCTACCCAGGCGCCATTGAGTCCCACGCTCCAGTGCAGATGCGGGCCGGTCACGCGTCCGGTGGCCCCCACTGTGCCGATGACCTGACCTTTTTCAATGCGGTCGCCGGGTTTGACATCGATGCGATCGAGGTGTGCGTACAGGGTAATCAGGCCCCGTCCATGCTGGATGTAGACGATGTTGCCGCTGAAGAAAAAATCGCCACTCTCGATCACCGTGCCGGCCGCCGGACTTTTGACCGGCACGCCCGTATCCGCCGCGATGTCCATGCCGCTATGCGGCCGCCGAGGCTGGCCATTGAAGACGCGTCGTTTGCCATAACTGCCTGTCATGATGCCTTGCACGGGTGTCAAGAATTCGAGATCGGGTATATCGTCATTCCAGTGGCTGGCTGCGATGCGTTTGCGTTTGCTTTCGGCATTGATGCGCGTCATGTCCTGCTTGAGCGGATTGACCTTGCGCTTGTCCTTCACCGTAATGTGTTGCGTGGTGTACTGCTTGTCGTTGACGGTGAAGAATTTTCGCACCAGCGACTGGCTCCCGGCGCGTTGTCCACTGATCGAGTACTCGCCGGGTTTGAGGCTGAGTGGTAGTCCCACGATGGCGTAATACTGGCCATCTTTAACAGTGATGAGTACCGATTTATCGTTAAATCTGTAGTCGGGTTGGGTGGCGCTATCCCCCAGTTCGATGACGGCGACGCCGCCGGGCACGCGCGAGTCGTTTGGCAAGGCATAAACCTGCCACGTGATTAGCAGGCTGGCAAAAAAAAGGCTGGTTCGTGACATTGTCCGGTCTATTGTTCTGGTCAAGGACGCAATGATAAAGCAAGCGTACAATGCTTGCACAACCGGTCTGGGGCGCCGCTGGTGTGACATAGTTGCAATTGCTGTGGGAAAGCGAGCAATACCAACTATAGTCATGTTGAAAAACCTCGATGCGGACTGTATTTGAGTAAGCCCCGGTCGAGCAATGCAGGCGAACAATGACGGATTCCAAACACAGTTACTCCTATCTGGCGCAGGTCGAGACAGGCCAGAAATTATCCTCCGGTCTGTTCGAGGCCGAGCACGGCGTATGTCTCATCGATGATGAAACGGGATTGGCTGCGCTGGCGATTGGCCCGGCGGAGCATTCGACGTCACCGCTGAAATCGGTGCAGATTCTGCAGGACGACATGCACACCAACCTGGCGCAAATCACCGCGCAGGAAGGGCTGCTGGAATCCTTTACCAATATTCATGAATACCTGCAAAACACCAACGAGTTCAGTGATGATCACGGAATTGGTCTGGTCGCGCTGCATGCCGGAGCAGGTGAGATCAATGTCATTTCCAGCGGTGGTTTTCAATGCCTGCATGTGCACAACGGGCAAGTGTCGAATCTGCTCAAGGGTGAAGCCAGCTTCCTTCAGCTCGGCTGCCGACGGTTCCCCGCTCTGGAGCAGGCTCACTGCGAGGTTGACGCGGGCGATCTGGTGGTCTTGATTAGCCATGCCGATGCGCTGAGGGTCGGTGACGATTTTATGCGCCTGACGCTGAGCCGTTTTGCTGATACGCCGGATGTCATTGTGCGTCAGGTCAATACGCGCCTGTCAAACCGAATGCAACGCAAAACCCCGTCGATGGTATGCCTGCGTTGCGAGTCGGTATCGGCCACCAAACAGGGCTGGTTTGGCCAGCTCTTCCAGCGCTGATTGGGGCCGGTTAACAGCATTTAAATCATTGCTGCAAACCAGTCACTTCACTAATATGGGCAAACAACTCGACCGGACGGATGCCGTTTTAATGTCAGGTCAACGGCTTGAGAACACAGGCAAGGAAACGGGCAAAATCAATGGTTGATGACAACACATCCTCACAGGTAATCGCATTTTCCGGCAATACCATGGTGTACGAATCGGTTAAACGCTTCGCCATCAAAGCGCTTAACGAACTGATGCATTCGCTCATGGACAATGTCGATGACGCCCTGTTTGAATTTGCCAAAAAAGCAGAGACCGATAACGAACGTAACCTGTATTTCGAGGCGATGCGTAACCTTCGCCTCAATCGCAAGAATCTCGAACGGGACTTCGACGGTGGCATCAAGCAAGGTTTCGATGCGCTGATCACCAACGAGCCATCGAAACAGGCAGCGCTCGACGAGGGTGAGCTCAGCCTGGTTGATCAATCAGAGGTCGAAGACAAGCTCGCCATCGACAACATGATTGCCAAGGCCATGCCGCAGTTCGAAGATGACCTGTACGCGGTTGAAGAGCGGCTGAAGGTGATCCTGCATCGTAGCCGCATAAGCAAGGACCGCAATCCGCTCAACCCCCAGACCATTTGTGAAAGCTTTCATGCCGCTTCGGCCCAGCTGGATATCGACATACGCGCCAAGCTGGTTTTTTACAAACTGTTCGACAAACACGTATTGTCCCGTCTGGGCGCATTCTATCGCCAGCTCAATGATTTCTTCGTGCAAAAAGGCGTGCTGCCCGAATTCAAGGCAGCTGACGAGCGCATGCGTCAAACCACCCGTTTCATGGCCGATTTACGCCAGCGCGAGCGCCGCGATAGCGCAACAGACGAATACACCACGGGCGAGACCGCGACGCCAGCGGCGGCCGTGCAGACCGCGCCCGCCAGCGGCGAGCAAAGCGTTTTAGGCATACTGCGCCAGGCCCTGGGGCTGTCCGACCCGGGGCCGACGGGCGCAGTCGCTGCGCGCGCAGGTGTATCAGGTGGGTTTGCGCAGGCAGGCGAAGCGGGAGCCGCGACCGGTTCTTCAGGGGCTTTCGCTGCGCAGGGTGATGGGCTGGGCCTGCCGATTGTCAGCGCGCTGACCGGGTTGCAGTCCGCACCGGTCAACTTTCAGCCGTTGATGTCGGTCGTGCCCGCCGACATGAAAGCGCACATGGCCACCCAGATCGCCGATTTCCGCGCCGCCAACTCGGCCAACCCCGCCGAAAAACAGGCGATCGATATGATCTCGATGTTGTTCGATTTCTTTTTTGACGATCGTTCGCTGCCCGACCCTATCAAGGTGCTGATCGGTCGTTTGCAGATTCCCATTCTAAAGGTCGCCCTGCTCGACGAGCACTTCTTCAACTCGCGCAAGCACCCGGCGCGGCGCTTTCTCGACGCCATTTCACGAGTCGCTCTGGGGTGGAGTCAGAATCCAGCCGATCAACAGCCGCTGGTGGAACGGCTGGAAGCCCTGATTGAAAAACTATTGCAGGATTTCGACGAGGATGTGGGCATTTTCGAACAGGCCCTGCAGGAGCTGGATTCGTTCGTGCAGCAGGAGGAACGGCGCACTGAACAGGCTCTGGCCAGCCTTGAACAGCAGGAAGCCGAGCGCGATCAAAAGATTCGACAGGCGGAGCATCGCGTCGACGCCTTTCTCGACAGCCTGGAACACAATCGCGATTTCAGCTTTGCGGTCATCGACTTCTTGCGTGGACTATGGCGCAAGGTATTGTTCAATACCCTGGTATCGGAAGGCGAAGACTCCACGCACTGGCGCAATTTGCAACGGATTTCATCGACGCTGGTGTGGACGCTGGTGCCGCGAAACAGCGAAAAAGGGCGATTGAAACTACTCAAAACCCTGCCGCATCTGCTCAAGGCGCTGTCGCAGGGCATGCAGCTCATCAATGTCGATCAGCAGCAACAGGATGAGGTATTTCAGATCCTGGTGCATGAACATGCCGGGGTTGTGAAACAGACCGCGCGCAATGTCGCCGCCCAGGCCAAACAGGCTGCCGACGATGCTGACCATGGCGCCCCGGCAGACGCCATCGATTTCGATCCAGACCTGCGCTCGACAGCGTCGGATGATGAATCAACGTTCGACAACGACCCGGTCAACGAAGTGCAGCAACAGGCGGTTGCTGAAGTCATCCATAATCTCGACGAATTCACCCAGAGTATCGTCAATGGCAGCATCCATATCGATGAAGAAATCGTCATGGACTCATCGCTGGCTGAAGTCGAGTTCGATCGCCAGGCGGTCGACGGCCTCGACAACTATGTCGAACAGGCGCGTGCGCTCGAGCTGGGCGCCTGGGTTGAATTCGACGACCAGGAAGGCGGCGCCCACTCGCTGCATGCCAAACTTTCGTGGAAGAGCAATATCACCGGAAAATATATCTTCGTCGACCGTCTCGGACACAAGGTGCGCAATCTCACGGTTTATGGTTATGCCGCCGAGCTGCGCGCAGGTCGCGCCCATCCCGTACAGCATGTGTCGTTCTTCGATCGCGCCATCAATTCCGTGCTGTCCGGCATTCGCCACTAAGCCGAATCCCGCATCTCAACGCGGCGATATTGAAACATTATCAAGGCCTCAATTTGTTATATGATGCGCGGTTTGTATTCCGCGCACGCAAATCGAAGGTAACTCAGTGCAGATCAAGATCTATCTACTGGCGTGTATAACGCTGCTGTTGTCGCTTCCACTGCGCGCGGACGTGGTGCGTCCGGCCCTGATCGAAATCAGCCTGTACACCAGTGGTGCGATCGAAATCGAGATACGCGCCAGCGTTGAAGCACTGCTGACCGGCATCAACGGGCGATACAAAAACACCGTCGAGGCGCCCAATGCAGACGAATATGACCGCCTGCGCAAGCTTGAAGCGTCCGAACTTGAACAGGCTTTCAAAGGTTTTCACCAGACCCTGCTCGATGGAGTCGATGTAAAACTCGACGACGAATCGGTTGTTCTCAACCTGGCCGCGGTGGAAATACCTGAACCGGGATACACCAAGGTGCCGCGAATCAGTGTCATCAAACTCGTTGGCAAGGTCGGCGAGCGCAACCGCAAGCAGCTGACCTGGTACTACCCGCAACGATTTGGCGATCATGCCTCGCGCGTGCGCCAGGTCGATGAAGCCAATGAACTCTGGCACTGGTCGGATCACCAGTGGATCAAACAGGATGTGTATACCGCAGCGTACCCGCTGGATGAGATCTTTACCCGTCAGTCGTGGTGGCAGGTGTTCAAATCATACGGCGTGGCAGGATTTCAGCATATCGTGCCGTTGGGCATGGATCATATCCTGTTCGTGCTCGGCATTTTTCTGCTTAGCCGACACATGAAGCCGCTGTTTTGGCAGGTCACCATGTTCACGCTGGCGCATTCCATTACCCTTACCCTGTCGATGCTGGATATCGTCAGCCTGCCCGCACGCATCGTCGAGCCGCTCATTGCGCTGTCGATAGCCTACGTCGCCATCGAAAACCTGTTTGGTGAAAACATCAAAACCCGTCGCCTGTGGATCGTGTTCGCATTCGGCTTACTGCACGGCATGGGCTTTGCCTCGATGCTGGCCGAATTCGGCATGCCAAAAGACAGCTTCGCGCTGGCCTTGATCAGCTTCAATGTGGGCATAGAATTCGGCCAGTTAGCCGTTATTGCGATTGCCTGGCTGGCGCTATCGGCCTGGATACGTGACGAGGCGTTTTACCGGCGACTGGTGGTGCTGCCAGTGTCGGTGCTCATCTCGCTGGTTGGCCTGTACTGGTTCTGGGAGCGTCTGGAGTGGATGAGCTGGGGATGACGAGTTGCGAGTGACAAGTGACAAGTGACAAGTGACAAGTGACAAGTGACAAGTGACAAGTGGGGTAGCCACGGAAACACACGGAAAGCACGGGATTTGATTGGGGTAGCCCAGCCCTCTGGGCGATTGGTTCGGAATGGTGCGCTGTGTGCGGTTTAATCGCCGAGGGGGCTCGGCTCCCACAGGAGCTTTTGGTCCCTTGAGTAAGGCCAGCCCTCTGGCCGATTTTTCCGGTGGCTGCAACACCTGTCATGATGTCCCGCGCCATTTGCCACTCGCAGCTCGCAACTCGCAAAAAAAAAGGGCCAGCGACGAATCCGTCAACTGACCCTTTGTGCGCAACCTGGTGGGTTTACATCGCCATTTCCAGATCGTCGATAACCGCATTGATACCGGCCACGGCGCATTCCTCGTCGGTTTCACCCGCAGGAGCACCACTCACACCAACCGCGCCCACCAGCGCGCCTCCCACCTGAATGGGCACGCCGCCAGCCGACATGACAAATCCTGGGAAGCGGCCAACCGGGGTGTTGGCGCGATCCGCCATGGCCGACGTGGCGCTGTTGAAGTTGGCGGCGGTATAGGCCTTGGCCTGGCTGATCGGCACCGTGACCTGGGCCGCGATGGTGTCGCGCAAGGTCGCCTGTACAATGCCTTCACGGTCAACCACCGTGACACCGATCTGGATGCCTTTCTTGGTGCATTCCTCGATCGCCGCCTGGGCAATCTTGACGGCGGTAAACAGGGTCAGGCGCTTGGTGCTCACCATCGACACCTCTTCGTCGGCCATCAAGGGTGTTGCCAGGGCCAGCGACAAAAGCGATACGACAAAAATTTTCATGGATATAACCTCCAGTGTGGTGATTTATAGTTCGCGCCTGAATGTAATCGAAGCCGTGGCAAAAATCCAACGATGCAGGTGGGTGTAAGGCAATAATCGAACGCAATACATTGTCTGCGTGTCGCGAACACAGGCGCGGCGTCGTACAAGGGCAAAACTGGTAAACTGCCGTTTTTTAGTCTCACGAAACACATTATGAACAAAACATTGATCGTTGTATGCGCCGCGCTCGGCCTGGCTGGCTGTAAAGAACTGCAACCGGTACTCGACCAGGTCAAGCCGGTATTAAAGGAACAAATGGGCCAGCAGGGCGGCATTACCAGCCTGCAGATGGCCGAGGCCATCAAGCAGGCGTTGTCTCAAGGGCTGGGCGACTCGGTCAGCCTGCTGGGCAAGGTGCAGGGCTTTTCGCTCAGCGAGCTGTATCGCATCCCACTACCGCAACAGCTGGATAAACCCGCCACCATTCTGCGCCAGTTGGGGCAGGGCAGTCGCGTCGACGAATTCGAGGCGCGTCTGAATCTGGCGGCGGAACAATCGGTCGCCCAGGCGAAACCGATTTTCACTTCTGCGGTCAAAAGCATGACCATCAGCGACGCGCTCAACATCATGCAAGGACCCGACAACGCCGCCACCGTGTATTTTCAAGGGCGCACCGAAAACAGCCTGCGCCAGGCGTTCCAGCCCATCATTCAAAAGGCGACCGCCGAAACCGGGCTGACCAGCAGCTATAAAAAACTCGCTGACAAGATTCGTCTGTACGCACCGGCCTATGGTTCACAACTGGTCGATATCGACCAGTACGTGCTCGACAAGGCGATGTTTTCACTGTTCGACCGCATCGGTCACGAAGAAAAGCTGATTCGAGAACAGCCATTGAAACGCAGCACCGAATTGATGAAAACCGTATTCGGTCATTTTGACAAGAGGTAAACACATGAAAAACGCCGCCCCCGCTTTGTTACTTTTTGTTGCCAGCGCGCTTGCCAGTCTGGCCGCCAGCGCGCAATTCGACGTCCGTGAAATCGGCCGGGTTGGCGGCGTGCCATGGGGTATGACCTTTGTCGGCGAAAACCAGTTGCTGTTCACCCGGCGCGACGGCAGCGCCGGGGTGCTGGATACTCAACGCGCAACGGTGCGTGAACTGAGTGGACTGCCGGCCGTGCTGGCCGAAGGGCAGGGCGGACTGCTCGACGTGGCGGTGGCGCCCGGCTACCAGCCCGGCGACTGGATCTACCTGACCTACAGCAAACCCGTGGGCGACAGTGGCGCCACCACGCTGGCCCGCGCGCGGCTCGATGGTTCGCGCCTGGCTGACTGGAAAGACCTGCTGGTGACCGATTCGACCAGCGATACCGGCCGTCATTACGGCTCGCGAATCACCTTCGATGGGCGTGGCCACCTGTACTTTGGCATTGGCGATCGTGGCGAGCGACCAAACGGCCAGGACCGCAGCAATCACGCCGGATCGATACTGCGCCTCAAACTCGATGGCAGCGTGCCGGCCGACAACCCCTTTGTCGGCCAGCCCGGCGTGCGCCCCGAGATCTGGAGCTACGGCCATCGTAATCCGCAGGGGCTGAGCTTTGACCCGGCAAGCGGACGCCTGTGGGAGAACGAACACGGACCGCGCGGCGGAGACGAGATCAACCGGGTGGAGAAGGGCAAGAACTACGGCTGGCCTGTCATCTCCTACGGCAAGGAGTACTGGGGGCCCCTGTCGGTCGGCGAAGGCACCGAGCGCGCCGGCATGGAGCAACCGGTCAAATACTACGTGCCCTCGATCGCCCCCGGCAGCCTCATCGTCTACCAGGGCGACGCCTTTCCGCAGTGGAAGGGCGCCTTGGTAGCCGGTGCGCTCAAGCTGCGCCATCTCAATATTGTCAAGGTCGACGCACAGGGCCGTGAAGTATCGGAAGACCGCATACTGGAAGATCTGGGCGAACGCATTCGCGCCCTGGCCGAAGATGCGCAAGGACACATCTACTTTTCTACCGACAGCGGCAAAATATTCCGCATTCAACCGGCGCCGGACGCATGATGGACCAGCTTGACGAACCCCTCAGCAATGATGAACTCGACTGGCTGGAAGACTTCCTGTGTACCCGATACGGTGTGATGGAATTCGACCATGATGCGGATGTTGGCGTGTTCGACGTGGCCGCGCTGGATGGCTATTTCACCGCCATCGTCAGTGGTCCGGAAACCATCCCGCCGTCGCTTTGGCTCAAGGACATGGACGGCGAGTTCGAAACCCTGTGGGATAGCGAAGAATTCTTCGAGCGAGTGTTCTCGATGATGGTCAGGCATATGAACAGCATATCGAGCTGGCTCATGGCCGATGCGCCCAGCCATCAGCCGCTGTACATGTTGCGCCAGGTCAGGGACGGGCACTACACCCTGCTAGAAGACTGGTGCGACGGTTATATGCGCGGTATACGCATCAACCCGCATGCCTGGGANCTCGACGTGCAAGAAATNAAAACCGCGTTGAGCGCGATACTCATCTTTGGTTCCGCGCAGAGCATACCGGTACTGGAAGCCGCCAGTGAGGATGACCTAAAGCATCTGCAACGGCAGGTCATGCCCGCCGTCGCCGCCATTCACCGTTACTGGCTGAAGCGCCGCAGCGACCCCGCCACGGTCAAAACATTCAGCCATGACGGACCGCGCCCGGGGCGCAACGACCCATGCCCCTGCGGCAGTGGCAAAAAGTATAAAAAATGCTGCCTGAATTGAGGCAAAACGCACGTACCAAGCGGAGAACCAGACCGATGCACAACCCCGCCCGTAATCTGCCCCCTTTATTGGCCCTCGCCCCGATGGCCCTCGCCCTGATAACCTGGGGCCTGTTTGCTGCGCCGCTGCAGGCAGAACTCATTGACGATGCCGCAAGCTACCTGCAAAAGGTCAATGCGCGCATCCACAACATCACGGTCACCGAGCTGCAGGAACGCCTGCAGCAAAACCCCGAAACCATCGTCATCGACGTGCGCACCACACCCGAAATACTGCAGCTGGGCGGCATGATCGACGCGCCGCGCATCTACAACATTCCACGCGGCTGGCTCGAATTTCGCATCGCCGACCTCGCGCCCGACAAAAACAGCCCCATCGTCGTGTACTGCGGCATCAACCAGCGCAGCCCGCTGGCCGCCGACACCCTCATGAAAATGGGTTACAGCAACGTCGCCAACCTGGCGGACGGCGTGTTCCTGTGGCGCGATTCAGGCCTGCCCATGGAAAGCCTCGACAAATACCTCGAATCCATGCTGTATGCCAAACCGGTCAAGGTCGCCGAGGGCGTATGGTCATCGATAGGCGCAACCGAACGCCCCAGCTATGAAAACTCCGGGCACAACAACAACCTGTCGTTCATCGTGACCGATGACGGTGTGGTCGTCATCAACGCCGCCGACAACTACCTGCTGGCGCGCGCCCTGCACGAGGAAATCAAAAAGGTAACCGGACAACCGGTGCGTTACGTGGTGCTTGAAAACGGCCAGAGCCACGCCGCCCTGGGTTCAGCCTACTGGAAAGAGCAGGGTGCCCACATCATTGCCCATGCCGACGCCGACCGCGCGCTGCGCGCCAGCGGCGAGGCCCAACTCGCCAGCGTATTGCGCCGCAACCGCGACAAGGGCATGGGCACGCGCCTGATCTACCCCGACGAAACCTTCGACGAGCAGAAGATCATCGAACTGGGCGGCGTACGCATCGAACTGCTGTATCTGGGCCCGGCCCACAGCCCTGGCGACATCTCGGTCTGGCTGCCGCAAAAAAAGCTCGTCATCGCCGGCGATATCGCCTTTCACCAGCGCATGCCGCCCATCTTCGAAAAAACCGACACCGCCGCCTGGCTCGAAACCTGGGACAAGTTCGAAGCCCTGGGCGCAGAGATCGTCGTACCCGGTCATGGTGAACCGACCAACATGGTCGAGGTGACCAAATACACCCGCGACTACCTGCGCGACCTGCGCGGCCAGATCGCCGCGCTGCTTGACGATGGCGGCAGCCTTGAGGACATCTACCGCATCGACCAGAGCGCCTATCGCCACCTCGACACCTTCGACGAACTGGCGCGACTGAATGCCAGCATCGTGTTTCGTGCGATGGAGTTTGAATAAGCCACCCCAACCGACTCCCTGCCGGGGAGAGGGTTGAGGTAGGGCGAAGCTGGATTTCATGACCTTTTTGAGAGCGCATGTCCTGATGCACAAATACCGTCATTTGCTGAAGGATCTTGCGGACGCCTCGCTGGTGATTGCTGCCGAAGAATTGAATCATGGCGAAATCCCGCCCACCGACCGGCGGGATGTCGAAACCTGCCGCTGGAAAAACCGCCAGCCCTTCCACAACCTGTTGTTCCCGGACGATTAATCAGGTAATTTCGACGCTGCACCGGTTGCATCGGGAATCGAAAACCGGCTCGAAAAAGCAAAAAAAATAATTTAGTGGCTCGCCTGGTGAGCCACACCCCGCGCTAATATGGGCAGGAATCAACAATCAACAGTCAGGGCGTAAGGACACATGCAACGACGTACACAACTGCAGTCAATTCTCGGCATGCGGGCCAAGTTAACGACCGTGCCGGCATCGCGGGCCCATAGCGTTCGCCTGCGGCCGCCGCAATCCACCCCGCTGGCCGTTTACCGGCAATGGGCCAGTGACGCCCTGTACCCTCAACTGAAGCTCAACGATGACATCGAGGTCCACTGGCGTGACCAGCAGCTTGGCCACATCCCACGTAAAGCCAATATCGCGCTGGGGCAAATGATAGACGGGGGTGAAACGCTGAACAGTAAAATTACCCGACTGGGGTGGTCTTATGATTCGTGTGAGCGGGTTGGGGTTCGGTGGGAGGGGCATTTGTGAAAAACTATATTGCGCATGTAAAAATGCTCGAAAACGGTAACTGGGCGGAACCTCATGATTTAGTGGATCACCTACTGAAAACTGCTGCCAGATCTAGACGGTTTGCTCAAGATTTGGGAGCAGATTGGGCAGAGTTGGCAGGACGTTGGCATGATCTTGGAAAATACCGTAACAAATTCCAGGATTACATTCGGATTCAGTCTGGTTACGAACATGAGAATGCGCATATAGAAAACGGCAAGCGTGCACCGCATTCCACAGCGGGAGCTGTCCACGCCATTCGGCACCTTGGTCCCGGTCATGGTCATTTACTTGCTTATCTTATTGCAGGCCATCATGCAGGCTTGCCTGATTGGAGCGGTGGGCAGGGCAGCCTGCAATATCGTCTCGAAAACGGCTCAGCTGAATATGATGAGGCAATGCAGGAATTGATACCGGAGGAAATTCTGTCGGGGGAAAAGTTTTTGATACCGCCTGCCGCCCAATCCGTTGAGGTTATCGCTCTCTGGATGCGATTCATGTTTTCCTGTCTGGTGGACGCGGATTTCCTCGATACGGAACATTACATGCAGCCGGAACAGGCCGACCAACGCCAGGCTGTTTCACTCGATCTGTTGAGCGAACGATTTGAGAAGTCCATGCAGAAAATGAAGGCTCAGGCAATTACCTCACCTCTCAACACGATCCGTGACTCGATTTACAGCCAATGTGTCGAGGCGGCGCAACAGTCGCCCGGCTTATTCAGCTTGACGGTCCCGACTGGGGGCGGGAAGACATTGTCCAGCATGGCTTTTGCATTGGCGCATGCTAAACGATACAACAAACGGCGAATCGTCTATGGCATCCCGTACACCAGCATCATCGAACAGAATGCCAATGTGTTCAGGGAGTTTCTGGGTGACGAGGCGATTGTTGAGCATCACAGCAATCTGGATATGGAGCCGTCAAAGGAAAATGCTCGCGCCCGACTGGCCGCTGAAAACTGGAATGCGCCGTTGATTATTACGACCAATGTCCAGCTATTTGAATCCTTGCATGCATCCAGGACCAGTCGTTGCAGAAAACTGCACAACCTGATCAATAGCGTCATTATCCTGGATGAGGCGCAACAGATACCGAGGGATTTTCATAAGCCGATCACCCAGGTCATGCAGCAAATGTCCGATCATTTCGGCGTGAGTTGGGTTTTGTGTACCGCGACGCAGCCTGAGCTGGGTCGTTCTGAAAACAATTTCGGTCAAACCCTGCTCAAGGGTCTGAAGAACGTCAGAGAAATTGTTTCAGATCCAGCGAAACTGGCGGGAGATTTACGGCGGGTCGACGTACATATGCCGGTCATGGGTGATCCGAAATGGAGCCTGGAAAATCTGGCTACAAAGTTGCAATTCGAGCCCTGTGTTTTGTGTATCGTGAATACGCGCAAACAGGCGCATGAACTCTATCGCCTGATTAATGATGATGGGGCTGCTTTACATCTGTCCACCCATATGTGCGCCGAGCATCGTTTCGAGATTTTGCATCAGTTGAAACAACGACTTGCCGCGCGACATTCCGGGGATGTGCGTCCTCTGAGGGTCGTCAGTACCCAGTTGATCGAAGCCGGTGTGGACGTGGATTTTCCGGTTGTTTATCGCGCGATGGCTGGGCTGGATTCTATTGCCCAGTCGGCTGGTCGCTGCAATCGTGAAGGCAAATTGACTGATAAGGATGGAAATCCGATTCGGGGCCAGGTGACTGTGTTCAAGCCCGAGCAATCCTCTCCAGCAGGCCCGCTCAAACAAGGTGAAGATGTCACGCTTGAATTGATCGCCACGGGGCAACTGGATGAACCCTTGTCTCCACAAAGTTTTAAGCGCTATTTCGCATTGTTCAACAGTAAAGGGGAGCGGGACCGGTATGGCATCACCGACCTGCTGCGCATGAATAAACCCACACAGGATGCACCCGTTGCCATCCAGTTCAGGGAAGCGGCCGAAAAATTCAGATTAATCGACAACCAGGGGGAGGCAATCATTGTTCCTTTTATTCCCACGGGTAAAGAGGAAAGCCCGGTTCATAAATGGCTGGATATACTGGAGAGCGATCCATCCAGCAAATGGGTCTACAAAAAACTGCAGCGCTACACCGTCACGCTTCCAGAGAACCAACTGAAAAAATTTCCGCATGGCGCACTGCATGAACGCGCTGGACTTAAGTTGTTGCTCGATATGTACTATTCGCCCGAATGGGGCGTCGATGTGGGAGATAGGGCTTTCACTTCAGAGGAGTGTGTCATTTAATGAATAATAAAGACCGGAGGTAACAAAAATGGGATTTTGTCTGGAAGTAAGTGGCGATTACGCCTGTTTCACTCGGCCGGAAATGAAGGTCGAACGGGTTAGCTATGATGTCATAACCCCTTCGGCTGCGAGGGCCATATTCGAAGCGGTACTCTGGAAACCGGCGATTTCATGGCAGGTACATAAAATCGAAGTGCTCAAACCGATCAAATGGATCAACGTGCGCCGCAACGAAGTGGGGGCTGTATTGCCGGTAGGCAATATCAACAAGGCCATGAAAGGTGGCGATATGCCTGCGCTTTACGTCGAAGAAGCACGCCAGCAACGCGCAGGGTTGTTCCTGCGTGACGTGGCCTACCGTATCCATGCCGGATTTGAGATGACGGACAAAGCCGGTCAGGACGATACACCGGGCAAGTTCGCCGAAATGTTCAAACGCCGCACAGGCAAGGGACAGTGCTTCAATCAACCTTATCTCGGTACACGAGAGTTCAGCTGCGATTTCAGGCTCATCGAGGATATTGAAAACGAACCAGCTCCCATAGCCGAAGATCGCATGCTCGGCTGGATGCTTTACGATCTCAATTACCTAAACCCCAAAGACCCATTGCCGTTGTTTTTCAACGCGACTATGCAGCAAGGGGTTGTTCAGGTTCCTGATCGCTATAGCGAGGAGGTCAGGGGATGATACTTCAGGCGCTATGCGATTATTACCATCGCCAGCAGGATGAACTGCCGCCATTCGGGTTCGAGGAAAAGGCGATCCCTTTCATGATCGTAATCGACGAGGATGGTCGTTTCGTGAACCTGGACGACAACCGGGAATGGGTGGATGGCAAACCTGTTGCAAAAATTGAAAGGGTTCCCAAGGCCAAAGGTCGCAGTGGCGCGAAGTCCTACGAGACGGCTTATCTGCTCTGGGATCATTATGGTTATGTTGTCGCCCAGCCCAAAGTCAACAAGCCCGACGATACACCGAGCGACAAGGCGATAGAGGATGCCGACAAGCAGCACAGGAGTTTCAAAGCACTAATCGGTCAGCTTACCGAGGATATCCCTCAGGACAAAGCAGTTCAGGCGGTAGTGAGATTTTTGAATTCTCCTGAACAAATCAGTAAGGTCAAGGAGCATGATAGTTGGCTGGAATGCCTGAAGATCAAGGGTTGCAATCTCAGTTTCAGACTCAGTGGGCAAAAGTATCTCGCCTGTCAGTCTCCGGATGTGATCGACTGGGTTAAATCTCAGCCTCTGCCTGATGGTGAGGTTCGGGATGGGTTCTGTCTGATCACCGGAGAAAATAGTAAGGTGGTTCGGCTACATGATACGGTCAGCGGCGTAGCGCAAAAGCCCGCGCCCCTGGCAGCTATCAATGAACCGGCATACACCTCTTTCGGCAAGGACAAGGGATACAACTTTCCGGTCAGCGCCGATTCGGCATTCCGTTATGCAACCGCTTTAAACCACTTGTTGAGAAAGAAGTCACCGAGCCGCTTTCGTATTGGTGATACGTCGTATGCCTGTTGGTCGGAAAAATCCAGCGAACTGGAAAATGATTTTGCCGCGATGTTTTCGGACGCAAGCGACGACCCGGCGGCAAATGCCAGGGTAGTTAAAAACCTGTTCAACAGCATCCACAACGGCGCTTACCAGAAAAGCGACGGTAAGGATCGTTTTTTTGTGTTGGGATTGGCTCCTAATTCCGCACGCATCGTAGTCCGCTTCTGGAAGGTTGGCACGGTCGCCGAGGTTTCCGAAAATCTGGCCTCATGGTTTTCCGATCTGGAAATCGTTGGCCGCGATCACTATGGCTTTCCGCCATTGAAAAAACTTTTACGCGCCACCGCACTTCAATACAAGGATGACAATATCTCTCCCAGTCTGCCCGGAGAAGTGATTCGCGCTATATTGGGCAATACACGCCTGCCGGAAACGCTGATTCAGGCAACCCTCAGGCGCATCAAGGCGGAGACAGGTCAAGTCAGTTATACCCGCGCTTGCACCATTAAAGCTTACCTCAACCGAAAATATCGATTTAACAACCAAAAGGAGTTAGACGTGTCACTTGATAAAAATGAAAAACGCCCAGGCTATGTGCTGGGCCGATTGTTCGCAGTGCTGGAGAAATTACAGCAAGATACACATCCCGGAATCAACGCCACAATTCGGGATCGCTATTACAGCAGCGCTAGCACCTCGCCAAAATCTGTTTTTGGCACTTTGATGCGTTTATCCAATCATCACCTTAAAAAACTGAGCCAACCGGCTTATCGGGTCAATGCGGAAAAGAGAATCAGTGAATCCATGGCGTTGATCAACGAATTTCCATCACATTTGAATCTGGAAAACCAGGGGTTGTTTGCCATTGGCTACTACCACCAAAAGCAAGATTTTTACACCAAGAAACCTGATCAGGGAGAAGAGTAATGAGTTTAGAAAACCGATATGAATTTGTATTTTTGTTTGACGTTAAAGATGGCAATCCGAACGGCGATCCTGACGCGGGCAACCTGCCAAGAGTCGACGCGGAAACCGGCATGGGCCTGGTAACCGACGTGTGTCTGAAACGTAAAGTACGCAATTTTGTGGAATTGACCCAGGGCGACAATCCTGAACGTAAGATTTTCGTTAAGGAAAAGGCTGTCCTCAATAATCTAATCGATGAGTCGCACGAACAGGAAGAAGTCAAGACGAAAGAAAAAGGGGAAAAAACGGAAGCCGCACGTCAATGGATGTGTAAAAACTATTACGACATTCGTACTTTCGGCGCGGTGATGAGTACCGGAAAGAATGCGGGGCAGGTCCGTGGACCGATTCAACTTACTTTCTCCAGATCGATCGATCCCATCGTTGCATCCGAACACAGTATCACCCGGATGGCAGTAACCACAGAAAAGGAGGCTGAGGCACAGAGTGGAGACAATCGCACCATGGGTCGAAAATTCACGGTCCCTTACGGCTTGTATCGTTGCCATGGTTTCGTATCGGCACACCTGGCCAATCAGACCGGCTTCAGTGATGACGATCTTGAACTATTTTGGACTGCTATGATGAACATGTTCGACCATGATCGTTCCGCTGCAAGAGGAGAAATGAATCCACGAGGGTTATTCGTGTTTAAACACGCTTCTGCACTTGGTAATGCACCAGCGGGCGAGTTACTCAAGAAAATCGACGTCAAGCTGAAGGAGACCGTGGAAGTCGCGAGAAGTCCTGATGACTACGAATTGACCATGGAAGCGATTAACGTCGGGGGAGTGGAGTTAATCCAAATGCATAATTATTGGCAATGAGCTGATGGTTGGTTCAATGGAGCATCTCTGTCGAAAATGTAGTTGGGTGGCATCACAGCTCCAAATCGGGACAGTATTCATCCGCCAAAGTACACCGTACATTGACGGTTAATCCAGATGGCAGCTATCAGTTAAGTAATCTGCCAGATTTAACGCCGGAAGAAATTGAAGGGTTTTAGCAGGAAAGATCGAGATGAAAATTCAATCATTCAAAAACGTCTGGGACGCCATAGAAGACGATCCGGTTGAACGGGCGAGTCTTAGAATCCGTTCCGATCTAATGATTGAGATTTTGAAATATTTCAAGCAATCCGATATGACACAGAAAGAAGCAGCACGATTTTTTGGCACGACTCAGGAGCAATTCAACGATGTTCTGCGTGGCAAGATCCAGCGATGCAGCATCGATCAGCTGGTGAACATGCTGACATCGGCTGGTTTTATATTGGAAGTGTCGGTTTCCGCTGATAACGATGTCTGAATGTGCAGACCTTTAGATAAGTTAATAGGCAGAAGCGGAAAAACATAAAGGTTATAAAACTAGGAAGAAACCCTTCGATTTGCCATCTAGCCCCTGTGTCAGGATAGTTGTCGGTAGGCCAAAACAAATGAGGTTTTTAAATGATCAATATCAAAATCGATAACCCGGAATTAGAACGGGAAATCCGCCAAAGCTTTGGGGAAGATACCCAATCACTCGCAGCCGCTTTTGTTGATTTCCTGCATCAGTATCAAATCAGGCGGGACATCGAAGTGTCTATCGAACAATTGGACAAGGGGCAGGGTATAGACATGAAACAGGCCATCGGAGAGATTCGCGCGAAATATGAGTAGCAAAAGGATTGTCTTCTCACCGAGGGCCAGGGATCGATTGGCTGAAATTGCCGACTACTTATATCGACAAAACCAGTCCAGGTCTTTTGTAACGCGTTATCTGGACAGTTTTAGTCAATTCCTTGAAACGGTCTTACTACAGTTCCCGGAATGCGGCACACCCTTGCCGGACTTCGGGGAAGACATTAGACGCGTGGTTTACCAGGAATACAGTTTTATCTATCGAATCAACTGTGACCGCATAGAAATTTTGACCCTGTATCGTGAAAACCGCCCATAGGTGATTGAACATGGATGACGACCCGCAAACCCTGATGCTCTCCGCTTTGCAGCACTATGCCTACTGCCCGCGTCAGTTTGCATTAATCCATGTCGAACAGGTCTGGTCGGAAAACTATTTCACCGCTGACGGCAACCGACTGCACGAACGGGTCGATAGCCGTGAGCCTGAACAACGTGGCAATGTGCGTTACGAGCGCAGTGTGTCGGTCAGGTCGCAAGTGCTGGGGCTCAGCGGCAGGCTCGATCTGCTCGAAATCGAGGGCGATCCTCCGAACTATTTCCCGGTCGAATACAAGCGCGGCAAACCCAAGGTTGAGGATTGGGACCGTATCCAGTTATGTGCCCAGGCACTGTGTCTGGAAGAGATGCGTGAATGCCGGATCGATCAAGGTGCAATCTGGTACTGGCAGGAGCGCAAACGTCAACCAATCAATATTGATGAACCACTTAGAGAACGCACACTGCAAATCATCCAGTCGGCCAAAGACATTCTGTTACAAGGCAATACGCCAGCTCCAATAGAAGATCGCGCACGCTGCCGCGCCTGCTCGCTGATCGATCTCTGCCAACCCGATGCGTTTCAACGCGATCATTCCAGTCGTTATGTCCGGGAGCTTTACACCTCATGAAAAAACTCCTCAACACCCTGTACATCACGCGTCAGGAAACCTACCTGCACAAGGAGCGTGAAACCCTGGTGATCAAGCAGAAGCAGGAAAAGCTGGCTCAGTTTCCCATACTCGGTATCGCCAATATTCTGTGCTTCGGTCAGGTCAGCGTGTCGCCGTATTTGATGGGCTTTTGTGGTGAACAAGGCGTAGGGCTGTCGTTTTATAGTGAATACGGAAAATTTCTGGCTCGGGTGCAAGGCAGACAGTCCGGCAATGTCCTGCTTAGACGCACCCAGTACCGTTGGGCCGATGATACTGAAAAATCCATCAAGGTCGCACGTGTCATGGTGGCCGCCAAGATAGCCAATGCGCGTTCGGTATTGAAAAGAGAATTACGCAATCACGGTGAAAATGAAATCATCGCGAAGGCGGTAGAACGATTGACCCTCAGTTTACGCAGAATCGAGCATAGTGAAACAGTCGCCGAAGCCATGGGTATGGAAGGAGAAGCCGCCAGCCAATACTTTACCGCATTTAAAGAATTGATCCGTGAAAAGGGCTTCGAGTTTAATGGTCGAATCAAACGCCCCGCAACTGACCCGGTTAACGCCATGCTGTCATTTGCTTACACATTGATCACGCATGAATGCGCATCCGCGCTGCAGGGCGTTGGCCTTGACCCCTATGTCGGATTTCTGCATCAGGATCGGCCAGGTCGCGTCAGCTTGGCGCTCGACTTGCTGGAAGAATTCCGCGCCCCCTGGGCAGATCGTTTTGTATTGACAATGATCAACCGTAAACAGATCAAGGCGTCAGATTTTATTACAGAAGCCAGCGGAGCAGTGCGCTTAAAGGATGATGCACGAAAAGCATTCCTCACCGCCTGGCAGGAAAGAAAGCAGAGTGAAATTGAGCATCCCTATCTAAAGGAAACTGTGGCGGTTGGATTACTTCCGCACTGTCAAGCCATGCTGTTGGCCCGGCATCTGCGGGGTGATACCGAACTGTATCCACCCTATTATGTGAAATAGCTATGCTGGTTCTGATTACCTATGATGTCAGCGTCATCACAACCGAAGGTCGACGGCGCTTGAGAAATATCGCGAAGACCTGTCTCGATTACGGAATGCGGGTGCAAAACTCGGTATTTGAATGCGAAGTCGAACCTGCGCAAATGGTCGATTTAAAAGCAAAGCTCATGGATATCTATGATCCCGATGAAGACAGCCTGAGATTTTATTATCTGGGCAAAAAGGGCCGACAGAAAGTTGAGCATGTCGGCGCAAAGCCCGTCGTCGATATTGCAAGTGACTCGTTAATTATCTAGCGCTAACCGCTGGTTCTCATTCAAAACCAGTAGCGTTAGCGGCTGG
>JGI10211J34971_10000095_pt1 | contig 64738 bp, 44 predicted proteins | sample Etolagsediment_FD_34971 | JGI IMG/M metagenome (IMG submission 34971) | reverse complement strand
AGGGCGGGCTTACAAGCAATTTTTGTGAATGCTACTTTTGTGCGTCAGGTGTTGAGACCTTACGCGCTTCAGGGAAAAGATAAAGGGACCGGGTTTGAGAGAGGGATTTAAAAGCGGGTTGGAGAAAGTTAAATTCGGAAGTGTGACAACCTTTTCAGTTTGAGCTGCATCACACAGGCAGAAACAAAGGAGTTGAGAATGAACACAAGACACTTACTGATAGCAGCGCTGATGCTTCCGCTGGCGCTTTTCGGGGCCCGGGAGACGGAGACGAGGACATTTGAGGGAGTGAAGTCGGTGGATCTGCGGATGGACATTGCGGATCTGACGGTGATAAAGACGGGGGGAAAGTCGCTGGAGGTGCTGGTTCAGTACGACGGGAGCATGAAGAAGGACATGGATCTGAGTTTTGACCAGAGTCGGGGCACGGTGACGATCGAGCAGGAATATCACGGTCGGGGCAGCTGGGGAAAGGAAACGGAGCTTGAGATCCGGCTTCAGATCCCTGAGGGTGTGGACCTGCGGGTTGCGAGTGCTTCGGGTGACATAGTGATCGAGGGCATGAGCGGTGAGCTGAATGTGTCTGTGGCCTCTGGTGATGTGGAGGTGCGGGAACTGTCGGGCAGTTTCAAGATACAGTCTGCATCGGGTGATGTGGAGGTTTACAGTGCAGACGGCAGCGGCAAGATCAGCACGGCTTCGGGGGATGTGAAAGTTCACGAAGCGGAAGGACCATTGACGATTTCGACGGCCAGCGGGGATGTGGAAGCGGAGTCGGTGAATCAGGAGATCAGTATTTCGACAGCCAGCGGGGATATAGAGCTGGACAGAATAGCGACAGTGACGAAGGCCAGTGCGGCGAGCGGCGACATATCGGTCAAGGACTGTATGGGAGCGGGTGAACTGTCGACGGCCAGCGGAGACATCCGCTGTGAAGGTCTGAAGAATGTGGAGCGGGCTGAATTCAGTTCTGCCAGCGGCGATGTGGAAGTGAGCATGGACGGGGATATCCGGGGAAAACTTTCGCTGAGTGCGGCCTCGGGTGATGTGAAACTGGAGCTTAACGGGCATTCGGTCTACGGAAAGATGGAGAGTGTGAACAAGAATCAGAGTGGAAACTTCTCATCCAATGTGGATACAGAGAGTAAGGAAAACTTCAAACGGGGCAGGACGGAATATGTTCGGACCCTGTTTGCGACACCTGAGGGTGAGGCGGATGTGGAACTGGAGACGGCCAGCGGCCGGGTGACGGTAAATAAATAAGATCCGGACACGGAACGGGACCGTGGACCGCACCCCCTCTCCGCGGGTCCGGGTTCCGTTCTGAACGTGTTCGGCGGGGATACGGGGAGCTGCTTTTCGGGGCGGCTCCTTTTTTTTTGCCGCGGATAACGCGGATAACGGCGCTGACGCAGATACCGCGGATAACGGCGTTGCCACAGATGGCTCAGATGGGCGCAGATAAGCGCAGATAAGACTTTTTTATTTTTAACGGCGCTGACGCGGATACCGCAGATAACGGCGTTGCCACAGATGGCTCAGATGGGCGCAGATAAGCGCAGATAAGACTTTTTTATTTTTAACGGCGCTGACGCAGATACCGCGGATAACGGCGCTGACGCGGATACCGCAGATAACGGCGTTGCCACAGATGGCTCAGATGGGCGCAGATAAGCGCAGATAAGACTTTTTTATTTTTAACGGCGTTGCCGCGGATGACGCGGATAACGGCGCTGACGCGGATGGCGCAGATGGGCGCAGATAAGCGCAGATAAGACTTTTTTATTTTTAACGGCGCTGGCGCGGATGACGCGGATAACGGCGTTGCCACAGATGGCTCAGATGGGCGCAGATAAGCGCGGATAGGACTGTTTTATTTTTAACGGCGCTGACGCGGATAACGGCGTTGCCACAGATGGCTCAGATGGGCGCGGATGGCGCGGATGGGCGCGGATGGCGCGGATGGGTGCGGATTTTGGGGCTGGGTCTGATGAATAATGAGGGTTGGGGGGGGAATGAATTCCGGTGCTTGATATTGGGATGATAAGTCCATAATATGTTAAAAAAATAATCATGGAGTGCTGGTTTGGATAGGGTGTTTAAAATGGCTGAGTTAAAGCCGATCGTGTTCAGCGAGGAGCAGCGGGGCATTCTGGAGCTGGAGCGGGGGCGTCATCTGGTGCTGGCGCCGGCGGGAACGGGGAAGACGGAGCTTCTGGCGCATAAGGTTGCGGGCGCGATGGAGGCGGGGGTGGAGATTGAGAAGATGGCCTGCCTGACATTTACCAACAGGGCGGCGAGGGTGATGGCGGAGAGGGTGGCTGCGCTGCGGGAGGGGCCGCTGCCTTTTATCGGCAATCTGCACCGCTTCGCTTATCATTTTCTGCTGGAGAATGCTCTGGTGCCGAGAAATCTGAGTATTTATGACGAGGAGGACAGTCTGGATACGCTGGGTTTTCTGGCGCGGTCGCTGGAGGGGGAGGTCAGTGCATGGCAGTTGAAGACGGCGGCTGTGAGTCAGAAGGCGCTGGGGCTTGGGCTGGAGCTGGAGCTGCTGCACAGGCCGGTGTTTCCGGATGAGATGAGTGCGGAGCTGAGTGCGGCCTGTGTGAAGTACGAGGCCCTGAAGGATTCGCTGTATGCAGCGGATTTTGATGATCTGCTGCTCTATCTGCTGCATGCGCTGAGGAACAGGGAGTCGGGCTGGAAGATGTTGGACTATGCCTGGCTGCAGGTGGATGAGGTTCAGGATATGAATGCGCTGCAGTGGGCGATCATTGAGGCATTGGCGGAGGAGGACGGTTTTCAGCTCTTTTTCGGGGACCATGAGCAGGCCATCTTCAGTTTTATGGGGGCAAGGCTGGACAATCTGAGGCGCTGTGCCGAGCGCAGCAGGGTGCATTATCTCAGGGTCAACTACCGCTGTCCTGCGCCGCTGCTGGAGGTTCTCAACGAGTATCTTGAGAAGAATCTGGTGAACAGCCGTCCGATCCTCAGCGAGGCGAGTCAGGGGACGGGGGACGGGGCATCGCAGCTGGAGATCCTGGAAGTGGAGGGCACTGTGAGGGAGCAGGACCGAGTGCTGGCGGATCGGATTGAGGAGATACAAGATAATTACGATGATGGTTTAACCGCTGTGCTAGTCAGGACAAATGACAGGGCGGATGATCTGAGTGAGGTTCTGGGGCGGCGGGGGCTTTCGCATTTCCGGATCTCGGGTTATGACCTCTTTCGGCGCAAGGTCATCAAGAATCTTTTAGCCTGGTTCACAGGCATGGGCAATGCGGCAGACAGGATGGCCTGGAGCCGGATGCTGTGGCTTTTTACACCTTCGATGACGCTTCTGCAGGCCCGGGCAATTGTGACGGAGATGTACAGTCGGGGTCTGTATGCGGAGGAAGTTCTGAATCAGAATATTAGTGAGGAGAGTCTGGTCAGCCGGTTCCACCGTGATTTTTTCAGTCGCCGGACGCTGATTTTCGACACGGAGACCACGGAGGCATGGGAGGAAGGGGGTGCTGACATCATACAGATTGCGGCGGTGATCTGCGAGGGCGGGGAGGCTGTGAGCCGTTATGCGGCCTATTTGAAGACGGACAAGCCCATCGGATCGGCGGAGGCGGTGCATCATATCAGTTCCGGAATGCTGGAGACAGCGGGGCGGGACAGATTTGAGGTCCTGCTGGAATTTGCAGAGATCATACAGGGAGCGGTGCTGATTGCACACAACGCCTCCTTTGACATGGGGATGCTAAAGAGCAATTTTCAGGCGGCGGGCATAGAATTTCCTGAGACGGGGCCGGTTTACGACAGCATTGAGGTCAGCCGGCATCTGTTTCCTGGACTTCGCTCCTATTCCCTGGAGAAACTGATAGAACATTTTAAACTGGAGGGGAGCAACAGTCACAACGCGGTTGAGGATACAGAGGCCACCTACAATCTGGTGCGGAGGATGACTGAGGAGAGTGCGGAGATCCTGGTTGGGCAGCTGGAATTTGTTCAGACGAACAGGCGGGTCATCGAGGGATTTCGGCGTAATTTCGGGGGACTGCATGCGCAGGTGCTGGAGCGCTGGGAGGAGCAGATGAGTTTAAGTGAGGCGGGGCGGCTGTTTCTGCGGCATCTTCAGGGTTTGGGCGTGAGTTATATGGACCCGGATGACTGGTTTTATACAGATCGGCTGTTTCACCACATGGATATCACGACGGAGCCGGGCAGAGGAGAGGAACTGTTCAGGAGCAGGATACGGCCGTATCTGCACTACCGGGAGGCGGACCTGATCCTGGGGGATGAGCAGGTGATCCTGTCGACAGTTCACAAGGCGAAGGGGCTGGAATTTGAGCGGGTGATCGTGCCGGACTGTCTGGAGAACATATATCCCAATTACCGCAGCCGCGAGGATCCTGAGGCACTTGAGGAAGATGCGAGACTTCTGTATGTGGCGATCAGCCGCAGCCGTCGGGATCTCTGTCTCTGTTATCCCACGCAGCGGGAAAACCGTTACGGCAGGTCATTTCCGGCGGAGGCGTCCCGATTTCTGAGGGCAGTGAAGCAGAAATTCAGATTCCGGCGAGTGGGGGCAGTCTCCGGGGGTGAGCTGGAGGCCTTGGACTGAAAGTGCGGGGAGCGGATCAGAGCTGAAAGAGGGCGTTGCCCAGGGAATGGTACTTTTTATAGGCATCGATGACTGAGCGGGCTTTGGCGATGCGTGTCTCGAAGGAGCCGCTGAGGGTGATGAAGGGAATTTTTCTGCGCAGGAGGTCGGCCTTGATCTGCTGCTGAAAGAGGAAGCGGTTGCCCTCGCCGGAGCGTTCCCAGGTATCTTCGAAGGGAATATCGTCATCACAGAGAAAGAAGAGGTCGTAGCGGCTGAGGCAGGCGTCGGCGAGGTCTTCAAGGCCTTTGAGGGCGAAGCCGTGGTAATAGAGGGCAAAAATATAGGTTGTGGTGGCATCGGTATCGACGAAGATGCGCTGCTGTGATTCCCGGATCAGGGATTCTTCGCGTTCGAGATGGCCTGTGGCGATCTCCAGCAGCTGTTCGGGGCTGAGGCGCCGGTCCTGCTGATATTTTTCCCAGTATTCGCGGCCGTACTCGGGCATGAACTGCGTTTCATAGAGTTTGGCAAGCTCCCGGGCGAGGCTGCTTTTGCCAGTGGAGGGGGCACCGAGGAAGACGATCTTAGTGATCAGATCGCGGTAGACGAAGGGGTGGATATAACGGCGGTGGGCATAGGGAAATTCGCGGATCTCGCTGCCGGGGACGGGGACAGTTTTTCGTTCCGGGTCGATGCGGCAGTCCTCGGCGCCGAGGGCCCGGCTCACGTGTTCGCCCCAGAAGGCACTGGAATAAAAGCGGTCCACCGTGCGACCGTCCAGAATATCGAGGATATACACTTCATGGAGGCGTTTGATCTCAGGGCTTTCCCCTTCTTCGAGGGGACCGTCCCAGGCTTCGAGGATCTCCACATCCGGATAGAGGGTCCGGACCCAGCCGGAGCGGACAGGCAGAGGAGTATCTGTAATATCGGTGGCCTGCCAGATCAGGACGAGGACCCTGTCATTTTCGGCCAGTGCGCGGTCGATGAGCAGCTGATGGCCGCGGTGAAGGGGGGCGAATTTACCGAGAACCAGTCCAGTACTCAAAGGACGGCCTCCTTCTGCTGCGCAAGCATACTGCGTTTCCATTCGATAAAACCTGCTGCGGCCAGGCCCAGAAACACGATATAAAGGCCGGTTGTGGGCAGCAGATCCTTCACATAGTAGACGCCGACGGCCACGACATCCACAATAATCCAGAGGATCCAGCTCTCCAGATATTTACGGGCCATGAACCACATTGCGACGACGGATGCCACAGTGGTGAAGGCGTCCCAGTAGGGGAGTGCGGCATCGGTTCGGGCCGCCATGAACCATCCCCAGAGCCAGGTTCCGATCACAATGAGAAGAGCCCAGACAAGACGGTGTCGGGAGTTGAGAACAGTGACGGGCAGTGCATCTTTCTTCGCGCCGCCGTAGAGCCAGTGGTACCAGCCGTAGAGCTGCATAAACACATAGAAAATATGGAGAAGGAAATCAGAATAGAGTTTAGCCTGATAGAAAATAATCACATAGAGAGCGACCTGCAGAAGGCCGGTGAGCCAGCACCAGATATTCTGCCGCACATTCAGATAGACGGCCACGATGCCGAAGACAACGGCGATATATTCAATGACAGAGAGAAATTCCAAGATCCTGCCTCCTGCGGATTTACATGGGGCAAATATATGAATTTATGAAGGACACGGACAGTTGAATTCCTGCACAGGAATACGTAATATCCGGGAGTTTGAAACAAAGGAGCGGGCATGCTGTACACATTGATCGGAACCGGCGGGACCATAGATAAGACCTACAATGAATATGACGGATCACTGAAGAACTATGCGAGTATCATGAGTCAGATCGTGAGTTCGCTGCGGCTGCCCGACGTGGAGGTGGTTCAGCAGAATATCATCTTCAAGGACAGCCTGGAGATGAATGACGAGGACCGGGAGATCATCATGAAAGTCTGCAGACAGGCCATGAAGAGCAGTGATGCCGTCGTGGTGCTGCACGGAACCGATACCCTAGAGATCAGCGGAGAATTTGTGCACCGTTCTCTGCCGGAACCCGCTTGTCCCATCATATTCACGGGGGCCATGCGGCCCTTCATCTTCAAGGACACGGACGCTCTGCAGAACGTGACAGAGGCATTCCTGGCAGGACGAATACTCAAGCCGGGGGTCTACTGCGTGATGCACAATAAAGTACTGAGTTTTCCGGGAGTCAGAAAAGACCGAAAGAACCTGACCTTTTACAATGTCAATGAATAGAGCGGGGAATCAGGGTACGAGCACGCGGGTAATTCGAGCGCTGGACAGGGCTCCGAAGACACCGTAGCCGCCCTCGACACCGACGGAGAGGCCGATATTGCCTTCTCCCATGAGAAAATTATTCACTGAGGCCAGATCGGCGTCGACGCCGAAATATTCATTATAATTCTCATCCATGAGTCTCACCCGGATGATGGCGGGCAGTTTCTGATCCCGGGCCCATTCGGACTGATTGTATTCGATGCAGCCGGGGTCCGGATTGACCGTCCAGGTACTGTCACCGGGGCGGAGGGTCGTGGACTTCTGGGCGCCGCAGAGATAGTCCCAGCTGCCGCTGTTGATAGAAATATCTGCAGCGAGTCCGGCGGCATCGGTCCAGGCCACCGTAAAGGGTTTGGACAGACTGAGCGTGTCCGGCAGCAGATCTTCCAGGATAATTGGCAGCGGCGGCATGCGCAGGGCACCGGTGAGAGAGAGTCCGCCGGGGGCTGTCACCTGCAGAGTGTAATTCTGCCCGGGCTGAGGTCGGAAACTGCTGTCGGCGGGAATATAGGCAGCAGGATCCTGCAGAAGTTCGGAATATCCGTACCAGTAATCATCGCGTAGATCTTTAAATGCAGTGTCAGGCCTGAGAACGAAGCTCCAGGTCTGAGCGCCGTCACTGAGGAGGACCTCTGCATCCTTCACGAGGTAGAGGGATTCACTGCGCTCCTGAATCAGGGGTTCATCGTACCAGAAAGTATCCGCCTCCCACTGGCCGGTTTTTTCATTGTAATAGTCCCAGGCTTCAAAATAGAGCGTATCATAGCCGGTCACAATGCGGTCGGACCCGCTGGTGGGGAGAGTGCGGTGTACCACCACCGTGCTTGTGAGACTGTCATCCAGGGCCAGAAGTGCGAAGACATTGAGACTGGGTTCCAGGTTTCCCTCCACCGGCTCCCAATTCTGACAGCGGCTGAGACTCAGCAGACCCAGCATGAGAACGGCGGCCGGGAGAAGCGACAGGGCCCGGTAACCGTGCCTGAAACTGGAAGCAGAATACAGGGGACCGAAAAGAGCGGGAGTTGAGACCCTTCTGAAGAACTTAGAATATAATGATTTCATAGTTTAACTATATCCCTATCATAAACTAAAATTCAAATTTAAACCCGAAAGTAGGCATAAAGGGGAACATGGGAATAGCGGCCCGTTCGACCCCGCTTCGGCGGCTGCTCTGTGTTTCGAAGAAGCCCCATTCATCGGCATTGCGATAGACATAGGAAAAGACATTTTGGTGATTTGTGGCATTGAGGACCTGAAAGTACCATTCGCGATAGCCGTAGCTTGTCTCTTTTCGGTTTTTGATGGCAATATCGAGTCGGAAGTAATCGGGAAAGCGGTCGGAGTGGCGGTCGCCGTAGAGGAATCCGGCATCTGAGGTCCAGGAGCCGGCGTCGGTCCAGCTGTCATCCCGGAAACTTTCGATGCGCCCGATGATGGGTGTATAGGGATTACCGGTACTGTAGCTCAAGGCGCTTGAGACATGCAGCTCTTTGCTGATCTGCAGATCTCCCACGAGGTTGAGGGTATGCGTCCTGTCGTATTTTGGAAAATACCAGTCCTGTCCTTCATAGCGTCGTTTGGTGACGGAATACGTGTAGCCGGTCCATCCGCGGAGACGACCGGAGATCTTTTTGATCAGGAATTCCTGTCCGTAGGCGAAGGCATCGGTATCCCAGAACTCATTGAAGGGATCGATAGTGGGTGCGCCATCGGGGTCGATGGAGATCAGTTCAGAGGGTTTGAGAGTCAGAAGATGGCTGAAATGCTTGTAATAGGTTTCGGCCCTGAAGAGGATATCGCCTTCACTGAGGTATTCGATTCCGAAAATACTGTGGTCAGCCCAGGGGATCAACTTATCCTCGGGGATTCCGAACCAGATATCGAGGAAGCGGAGATTTTCATCGGGGGGATTGGCGACGGTCAGGAACTGATGATAGCGGCCCTGACTGAGTTTGACTGAGAGTTTGTCCGTCAGATAGTACTTGAGGGCGAAGCGGGGATCATGGTGCCAGCTGTTCCGGGGCTGGAAATAGGTGGATCTCAGACCGGTCTGAAGGGACAGGAGGGCGCTGATCTGCCAGCTGTCCTGCAGGTAGAAGGCGCTTTCGGCGGTGCGGCTTTCCATGAACATGATACTGTCTCTGAAGCTTTCGTGATAGTCGTTGTACTGATCTTTGACATCGAAGATCATAGCCAGGCCGAAATTGACGGATTTGAATTCGAAACCTGCATCGAGGCTGTGCTGTGACACAGGTTTCCACGTCACAGAGGAGCGGACAGTTCGGTCCTTGACCCGGTCGTAGATATTGAGATTGAATTCCGTGGCGGAAAAAACTGTATCCACGGCGCTTGTGCTGCTGTATTCGTAGTCATTGTCCATATCGACATTGAAGCGGAAGCGGCTCTGGGCCACATAGGTTTTGAGGACCAGTTCGGGACTGAGGAGCCAGCGCCAGGAGAGGGAGTTGGTAAAATTGCCCCATCTCCAGTCGAAGACCAGGTCATCACGGCTTTCGTAGCGGTAATTCTCATCCATGCCGTAATACACATCATCATCGGAGCTGTAGCTGTTGTCATAGTCATAGGCCAGGACATCATCTCCATAGAAGGAGGACCAGGTCAGGCGGTGGTCGCTGCCCAGATCCAGATTTATTTTGCCCTGCAGATCATAGAAATAGTAGGGAAAGATCTTGTCCGGCATATTCTGCTGTTCATCGGCGGAGTAATTGGGTTTGACATACTTGCGGTAGAACGTATTGATCAGGACATCGAAGTAGGTACGGCGTCCAGCCAGCATCCAGGAGCCTCTGACCGGGGAATCAGCAGGGCTTGAGTTCGGATCAGAAAGACTGAGGGATCCAAAGCGAAGGGGGCCTTCGGCAGTGAGTTTGCTGGACAGGAGGGAGACATTTCCACTGCCGCTGAAGGACTCTGTATTTCCCTCCCTGTTGATGATATTGAGGATGGATCCCATGCGGCCGCCGTATTCTGCAGCGAAGCCGCCGGCATAGAAATCCGCTTCCTTGATGGCATCGGTATTGAAAGTGGAGAAGATCCCGCCGAGGTGCATGGGGTTATAGACCGTAATGCCGTCCAGCATGATCAGATTCTGGTCGGGAGTGGAGCCTCGGACATAGAGGGCCGGTGAAAAATCATTGAGGGCCTGCACACCGGGGAGCATCTGCAGAGCGCGGAATACATCGGCTTCCACGAAGGAGGGCGCGGCTTCGATACTGCGCTGGTCCAGGGAGATCTGCGAGGAAGTGACCTCCCGCCGGAAGCGTTCCCTCTCGGCAGTGACCGTCACCGTCTCCCCGCTGACAGCCGCCCGCTGAAGACGGATATCCAGGCGCAGGGCTTCGGACTCTGACAGCTGAATCTGCTGTTCCTCAGAGCGGAAACCGATATAGGTCACAGCGAGGGTATAGCTGCCTGCCGGCACATTGGTAATCACATAATAACCGTCCTGTCCTGTGGCGGCGCCGATCTCTGTACCGCTGAGCATGACATTGGCGAAGGACAGGGGTTCGCCATTGCTTTCATCCCGGACAAAACCGCTGATGACGGCGGACTGAAGGGAGCTGCTGAGGCAGATAAGAATCAGCAGCAGACCAAAGGTAGAACGACATCCGGGCAGAACATATTTCACAGGCGGCTCCTCTGTTGGAAGCGGTAAATGTACGGCGAATAATATGGAAAAAACAATCTTTGAAAACGGGACTGCTGCTTCTGATCTTTCAGCAGATCCGCGGCAGCTGTTCCCCCAGGGGCATTTCGAGAATGCGTTCGACACCGAGAGCCGTTTTAAGGGTCACAATACCGGGGTGTGAATCCACCACTTCGGCAACGATTGCCGCTTCCCGGCCCAGGGGATGCTGACGCATGGTATGCAGCAGCAGCTCGGCGGAATCGGGAGCGACAGCAGCCAGGAGCTTGCCTTCGTTGGCAACCATAAAGGGATCGATGCCCAGAACCTCACAGGCGGCACGTACATCCTCCCGGACGGGAACGGCGCTCTGATCCACCTTGATGCCCACCCGGCTCCGGTCTGCGAACTCGTTGAGACTGGCCGCCATGCCGCCTCGGGTCGGGTCACGCATGGCATGGATCTCTGCACCGCAGGCGATCATGTTTTCCACGAGGCCGTTGAGGGCAGCTGAATCACTGCGTATATCGGAGTTGAAACTGAGCCCTTCCCTTTTCACCATAATGGCCATTCCGTGATCAGCCAGGGTCCCGGAGAGAATAATCCTGTCACCGGGGCGGATACTGGAGACGGAGAGATTGAGAGAGGGGGGCAGAATACCGATGCCGGAAGTATTGATAAAGACCTTGTCTCCGTGTCCCCTTCCCACCACCTTGGTGTCTCCGGTCACGATCTGAACACCGGCCAGATCTGCGGCTCTGCGCATAGAGAGGGCGATGGCATGCAGATCGGCGATGGGCAGACCTTCCTCGATAATGAAACCGGCGCTGAGGTAGAGGGCTTTGGCACCGCTCATAGCCAGGTCGTTCACCGTACCGTTCACGGCCAGATCCCCGATGTCCCCGCCGGGAAAGCTGAGGGGATGGACGACAAAGGAATCCGTTGTAAAGACCAGACGTCCTTCAGAAGGCAGAGGCAGAGCAGCCTGATCCTCCATTCTGCTGAGGATCTCGTTGCTGAAACAGGGGATGAAGATCCTGTCAATAAGTTCACTCATCATGCGTCCGCCGGCGCCGTGGGCCAGCTGCACCGTATCGTGATCCATTTTCGGCAGCGGGCAGTTGAAACCCCCGCTTATATTCAGTTTTTCGCTTTCTCCACTCATGGATGCTTTGATCCCTTCGTTTGATCTGCCGGTTTAAGCCGTTGATTGCAGCTGTGTCACAGCCGCTGATGCCGGAAATAGGCGGCACAGGTACCCTCGTCGGAGACCATGGTCGCTCCCAGAGGGGTTCGGGGCGTACATTCTCTGCCGAAGGCCGGACATTCCCGGGGTTTTTTCTTACCCTGCAGGATCAGACCGCTGATACAGAGAGGACTTTCCTCCGTGACCACGTCTGCCACAGAAAATTTCTTTCCTGCATCAAATTCGCTGTAACTGTCACGGAGCTGCAGACCGCTCTCGGGTATACTGCCGATGCCCCGCCATTTCTGATCCCGGATCTCAAAGACCTCGGCCATCATCTTCTGAGCTGCCTGACTGCCATCCCTCTGCACAGCGCGTGCGTAGGCGTTCTCAACCCTGTACTCCCCCTTTTCCAGGAGAGTCACCACACGATAGATGCCCTCCAGGACATCCATGGGTTCAAAACCGGTCACAACAATGGGGCTGCGGTACTTTTCGGCCACCGCTTCATATTCCCACCAGCCCATAATCGCGCAGACATGTCCGGCCGCCAGAAAACCGTCAACCCGGTTGTCCTCTGCACCGAGAATGGCTTCCATGGCCGGAGGGACCCGAACCTGAGAGATCAGTTCGGAAAAATTCTTCAGCCCCTCCCTTTTGGCCTGCATAATGGCCATGGCATTGCCGGGAGCGGTGGTCTCAAAGCCGATAGCGAGAAAAACTACCTCTCTGTCCGGATTCTCGCGGGCGATCTTCAGAGATTCCAGGGGCGAATAGACCATGCGGACATCGGCACCGCGGGAACGGAGGGTCTGCAGGTCATCTCTGGAGCCCGGAACCCTCAGCATATCGCCGAAACTTGTAAATATCACATTCGGCAGCTTGGCGATCTCCAGCGCCCGGTCGATCACCTCCAGGGGCGTCACACAGACAGGGCAGCCGGGGCCATGGATCAGCTCGATCTGCTCCGGAAGCAGCTGGTCAATGCCATTACGTATGATACTATGCGTCTGCCCGCCGCAGATCTCCATGATGCCCCAGGGACGGGTGGTCACAGCGTGGATACGGTCCAGAATGCGTCCGGCAATCACCGGATCACGGAATTCATCTAGATATTTCATCGTCTGCCTTTCAGAAAAATGTGTCCAGCTCCAATCTTCCTGCCCGGCCCGGTCTCAGCACATAACTCAGAAGACCCATGGCCCCAGCCGGCATCAGTTGGACTCAGACGCCTTTCCCTCCCACTCAATACGGTAGTCATCATTGCTTTCGGCCTTCTCAATCATCTCATCCCAGAGACTCAGACTCTGCTTTGCCTCATCTTCATCCAGCACTGAAATGGCAAAACCTGCGTGCACCAGAACATACTTTCCGACCTCCGCGCCGTCCACATAGGCCAGGCAGACCGCATTCTCTGTACCGGCATAGTTGATCTTTCCCATTGTCAAACCGTTCTCATCGTAGATCTCCATGATCTTTCCGGGGATGGCTAAACACATATACTGCTCCCTCTTTTAGTGTAATATTCTATTTGTTAAACTATTACTCAACTATCTATCCATTTCATACATTTTCGGATCTGTATTACAGAGATCGCTGTAGGCGGCTTCCGTCTGTCCGCTGAACAGCAGAGCTCTGGCCACAGCGGCCTGACCGATGGAGATAGATCCATCATTGCTTGGGATCCTTTCATGACTCCACACTTCAAATCCTGAGTAATTTAAAGTTTGGGACAGCCTTTGCAACAGGATTTTATTCTGGAAGACCCCGCCGCTGAGCAGAAGCTTAGAGACCCCGAAAAACTCCCTCAGGGCCAGGAGGCGATGTTTAAACAGGTCCGCCAGCGTGTTGTGAAAGCGTGCGGAACAGACGGATGCGGATTGTCCTGCCGCATGATCCCGGAACAGGGCGCGGATCAGATCCCGGACAGGCAGGTCGCTGAAACAGTGTCCCATATCCATTTCGGAAAGATAGCTGCCTTCCTCATTCGGATCTGCTGAATACATGAATTCAACAGCTGCCTGTGCTTCGTATCGGATGATTTCCCGGCCGCCGCAGATCACGGCTGCTGCATCGAAGAGCCGTCCGCAGGAACTGCTGTAGGGGCTGTTCAGTCTGCGGTCCAGCATCTGCCGGACCATCCCCCCGCCTTCCCTGCTGTGCAGCGGATGTCCTGACTCAATGCCGGATTCCAGAAGGTAGGCCAGGGCCGCACGCCAGGGTTCGATGACTGCCGCATCCCCGCCGGGCAGGGGCATGGGCTGCAGGCGGCTGACCCTTTTCAACTCTGTAAGTCCGCCCAGAAGGATCTCTCCTCCCCAGATGCTGTGATCATAGCCGTAACCTGTTCCGTCCAGCACCACAGCCAGCCAGGGCCGGGCCGGATCATCCTCGAGACCGTGTTCCGCCATGACCGCCGCCATGTGGGCATGGTGATGCTGAACAGCAAAGCGCGGCAGCCCCTGTTCCCGGGCCCACTGCGTGGAAAGATANGACGGGTGCATATCGTGAGCCGTACAGGTCGCTTTCACATCCAGGATCTTCTGCAGATGCATCATGCTTTCCTGAAAAAATCCGTAGGACGCCAGATTGTTCAGATCCCCTACATGCGGACCGGGAAACAGTCTCCGACCCTTCAGGAGCGAAACCGTATTTTTTAATTCTGCACCGACAGCCAGGATGACCGGGTCACTCTCTGAGGGTTTAGTCGATAAATTATTTAACTTACCATCTATCTCACGAAGCATTATAGGCAAGGGCACAAAGCCTCTGCTGCGTCGGAGCACCCGATAGGCCCCTGCGGCCGGCTGCATGACAGAATCATCCGCCCTGAGCAGGATCTCCCTGTCATGAAAGAGGAAGGCATCCACCAGACCCGACAGTGTGTCCCTGGCCTCTCCATTTCCGATCACAATGGGTTCCTCACTGAAATTTGCGGAGGTCATGACCAGCACGGGAGAGGGATGCCGCGCTGCCAGTGCATGGAAGAGCAGCAGATGCAGCGGTGTATAAGCCAGCATGACACCGAGATTCGGATTGCCCGGTGCCAGGGCACTTGTGGGAGCCGAAAGCAGGCCTTTCCGCCTCGGCAGGATCAGGATAGGAGCTGCCGTACTCTGCAGCAGTTCCCTGTCCCCATCCTTCACTTCGAGAAACATTCCGGCCTTATCCGCATCCGCCACCATAACAGCAAAGGCTTTTTCATCCCGCCGCTTACGCCGTCGCAGTGCCAGAACAGCCTCTTCATTCCAGGCATCCACAGCGAGGTGAAATCCGCCTAAACCCTTGACCGCCAGGATCTTCCCCTCCATCAGAAGATCGGCAGCCTTCTCCAGACCGCGATCATCTATCCTTTCCTCCCCTCCTGCCATCTCCAGCCAGACCTGTGGTCCACAGTCGGCACAGGCATTGGGCTGGGCATGAAAACGACGGTCCAGCGGCGTGTCATATTCCGCCTGACAGCGTTCACACATTGTGAATTTCGCCATACTGGTGAAGGGCCGGTCATAGGGAATATCGCTGATGATCGTGAAGCGCGGACCGCAGTGCGTACAGTTGATGAAAGGATAGAGATAACGCCGATTTTCCGGATCATAAAACTCGCTTCTGCAGGCCTCGCATATCGCCAGTTCCGGTGAGATCAGCGTGTTCATCCTTCCCCCCTGACGGCTTTCCAGGATCCTGAAATCCCCGCTTCCCTCCACCGCCGTCTCCTCAAAGCTCATGTTCAATATCTGCGCCGCCGCCGGTTTTTCATCCTCAACGGCGGATAGAAACCGATTCAGTCTCTCTTCCTCGGCTTCCGCCTCAATGGCCACCCCTTCACTGTGATTCAGCACAAAACCGCTGATCCCGTATTTTTCCGCCAGCTGATGTATGAAGGGACGGAAGCCAACCCCCTGAACAATACCGTCAACATGTATGGAGATACGCTTCAGCATCTGCGTTCCGGACTCAATCCCTTTCTAACACTGATTATGATTCTGTGATCCGCTCAGGCCCTCTTCAGCCCTTCCCGCAGCCAGTCATACCAGGCCTCCATACCCTCGCCGCTGCGAACCGAGAGTTCAAAGAATTCAAGCCCGGAATTCACCCTCAGCGCATATTCCCGGCATTTGGCCAGATCAAAATCCAGATAGGGCAGCAGGTCGATCTTATTGATGATACAGATATCCGCAGTCTCGAACATGGTCGGGTATTTGATAGGTTTATCCTCACCTTCCGTCACCGAGATGACCACCACACGCCGGCCCTCCCCCAGATCAAACAGTGAGGGACAGACAAGATTTCCCACATTCTCGATCATCAGAAGACTGTTTTCCTCCAGCGCAAGGCTGTCCTTGGCCCGGTAGATCATATCGGCATCCAGATGACAGCCGTTTCCGGTATTGATCTGCACCGCAGGAATATTCAGGGCCTTGATACGGTCGGCATCATTGCTGGTCTGCTGATCACCCTCGATCACTGCACAGGGAATCTCCCCGCCCAGATCCTTCAGGGTCCGCTCCAGAAGAGAGGTCTTGCCACTACCCGGTGAGGACACCAGATTCAGTGCAAAAATATGCTTTGCCTCAAACCATCCCCGGTTGCGCTCCGCCTGCAGATTGTTCCTGCCCATGATGTCGAGATGAAGGTCCAGAGTCCTCTGCTCCACAGTGCCGCCGGCCTGACCATGAACATGTGTATGACTGTCATCGTGGGAATGATCGTGAGTGTGACCGTGATCGTGAGAATGGTTGTGACCGTGATCGTGAGTGTGACCATGATCGTGAGTGTGACCGTGATCGTGAGAGTGACTGTATTCCTTACCGTCGGGACCGATATGACTGTGTGTATGCCCCTCTTCCTCCCCGGGTTTATAGATCCTGACGCCCTCGCCTGTGCTGCATCCGCAAGTATCACACATCCTTCACTCCTTTTATGCTTTTATGCGAAACCCGCCCCTTCTCATCTGCCGGGTTCCTCCGAATATATCATAAATTCTATATTAAGGAAAACTCTTTTCATACATCCCCTCACCTGCCGATCCTATTCCACCTTCAGCGAACGCACCTTCAACTCCCGGCCCTCAATGATCTTCACATTAAAATCTTCACAGTCCGGACATCGGGGGAGCAGCTGATCATCTTCAAAGTGCCGGCCGCAGTCCAGACATTCCGCCTTTCCAGCGATGTCATTGAGAATAATGTCCGCAGTTTCCAGAACCGTGTCCCGCTTCACTATCTCCATGGCAAAACTCAGCGAATCGTAGACCACTCCCGACAGGCGGCCCACATCCACTGTGAGCTCCAGCACCCGAGAAGCCTTTTCCTCCTTCATCACGTCTTCCACAATATCCAGAATACTCTGGGCTATCGACACTTCATGCATGGCGCCTCATCCCGTTTTCAATACCACAGTTCATAATAATCTTAAGGCAGTTTAACAAATTTAACACTTTCCGCACCCAGCTGTGCAAAGTAGATCCCGGCAGGATAGGCGGACACATCCAGAGCATGCACAAAGAGCGCATCCAGCGAAAAGGCCTGACGCCTCTCCACACGCTGTCCGAGAATATTGAAAACCAGAATATCCTGCTTACCCGGTCCGCTGCCCGACCATTTCAGACTCAGAATCCCGCTGGCCGGATTGGGATAGGCCTGAACCCTGCTGAGCACAGGCACAGGCGATTCCGTCACGATGCGGTAGAAATCAGGAACACCCCAGCCGAAACTGTTATCCTTTACAGGTCGCGTGGAAAATGTTCGAAAGGCCTCCATGATCTCCTTCCGGCTCCAGTCCGGATGAATCTGTTTCAGGATCGCGATTCCTGAACTGATCAGAGGGGTTGCGAAAGAAGTGCCGTTGGCCGAACGGGTGGCGCTGCCGCTTTCATCGACCATGACCACCGGTTCCCCCAGAGCCATGATATCCGGCTTGATGCGTCCGTCCGCTGTGGGACCCATGCGGCTGAAATAAGCTTTACCCCCGAAATCATTGACCGCTCCTACAGTGACAGCCTCCGGTGAATCCGCCGGTCCCCAGATTGTCGAACTTTCCCCGAGACTCTCCTGATAGTTCCCCATGGCCACCACCGGAATCGCCCCCTGCTCAGCAGCCCAGTTGATGATGCGGGTCACCGCCGTCGTCTTTCCGTCCATGTCCGCAAAACTGTAACTCTCTTCACCGGCGTCAAACTCCAGGTAATTCAGACTGACACTGATAATATCGACCCCCAGATCCACCATCCACTCCACAGCCGCCACAAAATTATCTTCCTCTATCCTGCGTTCCCAGCGCATATCCTCGGTCTTTGCCAGAATAAAATCCGCTTTCCTGGCTCCCCCGATCAGCTGTCCGGGCAGATTCCCGGCGATCACTGACCAGACCCCATTGCCATGCTTCATCGCCAGCCCGTAAGTGCCTTCGTCGTCCTCGTCCCGGGTCAGACTGTCCCCGTAAACAAAATCGTACTCAGCCAGCAGCCGCCCCTCATCCATCACATGTCTCAGAGCCTCCATCTCCCGGTCGAAACCCTGATCCAGGATCCCGATGCTCACCCCCTGCCCGTGGTAACCCAGTGCATGCAGTTCGGGAATCCCCAGCATAGCCAGCTGAAGATAACTCTCACCGTATTCCCCGCTGTAACTGCTGCGCTCCAGACGATCGGACTCCACAAGCTCAGGTTCCGGAAACTCCAGCAGACCCATAGGATGGACAGCCTCAACTCCCGACATATTCCGCAGACCCCTCATAAGCACATCGGCCTTTGCAGCAGGGCAGTCTGCCGAAAAAGCGGAAAGGGCGGAAGAGCGGTAACGCAGCCTCACCGTCCCCGGCAGCTTTTCAAGCAGGTCCTCTGCCTCCGAAGCCGCATCAAGATAGATCCAGAAACTCCGTCTCTCCCCTTCAGCATAGGCCTCCGCGGAATACTTCGGCAGAGGCACCGCCCCAAACAGACTCAAAGCTGTTAAAAGAAGCACTGTCAGTCTATTTATCAGTTGAGTATTCAGTATTTTTCCTATTCTTTGAAGAAGCCCATCCGCTGTGTTTCCACGTCAAGGGTACTTCCCTGTTCACCGGCCCTTCAGGCAAGCGTTGCCATCCTGGCACTGAAATGCCTCAGATGCGGCGGTTCCTCCAGGATCTTCAGACCGCGGATGCTGTCCTTTCTCTCGGCGATGCGCAGAAAGGCCTCGGCCACAAATTTCAGGTGCAGCCATGTGTAAACCCTGCGCGGGATCGCCAGGCGCAGGAGCTCATTGGCCGCAGGCACAAACTGTCCCTCNCCATCGGTCCGGCCGAACATGAGGGANCCCACCTCCACTCCGCGGATGCCGCCTTCGATGTAAAGTTCCGCCGCCAGAGCCTGAGCGGGGAATTCAGAAGACGGGATATGNGGCAGAAAACGGCCGGCATCCACAAAAACGGCATGCCCGCCGGCAGGCTTCACCACCGGCACACCGAACTCCTCCAAAAGCCCAGCCAGAGCTCTTGTCTGACCGGTCCGGTAAGCCAGATAGTCCGCATCCATTCCCTCCTGAAGTCCGATGGCCACCGCCTCCAGATCACGGCCGGCCAGTCCCCCGTAGGTGGGAAAACCCTCGATCATGATCAGATTGTTTTTCAGCGTCGCCGCCCAGGCATCATCATTCAGGGCGATAAAGCCGCCGATATTGACGATGGCATCCTTTTTCGCGCTCATCGTGCAGCCATCCGCATAGCTGAACATCTTCCGGGCAATGTCCGGAACACTCCAGCTGGCATAGCGGGGATCCCGCTCCTTTATGAACCAGGCATTTTCCGCAAAGCGGCAGGCATCCAGAAAAAACGGTATGCCCTCAGCGTGCAGGATCTCACTGACGGTCTCAATATTATCCATGCTCACCGGCTGTCCCCCGGCACTGTTATTGGTGACGGTAAGCATGCCCAGCGGAATCTTCTCAGGACCCAGTTCACTGATCAGCCGACGCAGTTTGTCCGGATCCATATCCCCCTTGAAATCCGTCACATACTGCGTATCCGCCGCCTCGTCCCGCAGCAGGTCCAGGGCAATGCCCCCCTTGCTTTCCACATTGGCCCGGGTCGTGTCGAAATGACTGTTGTTCGGTACGGTCTGACCCGGCTTCATGAAGTTTGTGAAGAGCAGATTCTCCGCCACCCGCCCCTGGTGGGTGGGAATGACATTGCGAAAACCGGTGATTCGTCGAACCGTCTCCTCGAAATGCAGGAAGTTGCGCCCGCCGGCATAACTTTCATCCCCCATCATCATGCCGGCCCACTGACGGTCGCTCATGGCCCCGGTCCCGCTGTCGGTAAGCAGATCCACATACACGTCCTCGGCCCGGATATTGAAGAGGTTGAAACCCGCCTCCCTCAGATACTGCTCACGCTCGCTGCGGCTCGTTTTCTTCAGCGCTTCCACCATTTTGATACGGAAAGGTTCTATCGGTTCAAAACTCTTGCGGTCCATGCTTTTCCTATCTTTATGCTGACTGAAGATTAGGGAATTTTACGACCGCATTCAACTGATAATTAAAGCATTCATTGTCCTCCTGTTGTATATTCCCGCCATGAAACACACAGCAGCCCTTATCCTCTTTTTTCTGCTTCTGCCCGTCGTTCTGGCAGCAGAGACTTACCCTGACAGCCTGATCAGCCATCGCGATGCGGAGCTGGCCCTGCGGGTCGAAAGCCTGGAAAGCACCTTCTACAGCGAGGGAAGCGGCTTTCAGCTGATCGATGAAGCCGCCTACGGNGAAGTCATTTTCAGACCCGANACAAGCAGCATCCCCTTCAACCGTGCCCTTCCCAGCTGGAACGGCCATGTTTACAGCGATCAGAGCACTTTCAAGGTGCAGATGCGCTTTCAGATCGACGGCAGCTGGTCACCCTGGGTCACGGTCGGCTTCTGGCGCAGTCATATCTGGGGAGAGTACGGCAGCACCGACTGGGGCGGCGGCACAGTTGATGTGGATTATGTTAAACTATACCGCTATCACCGCATCTACCAGTTCAGAATTGTCCTGGGCCGCATCCTTCCAGGCCTCCAGAGTCCCTCTGTGAGCCGCCTGAGTCTCTTCATCAGCGACAGCAGGACCACAGATCAGACGGACCTCACAGCTCTGGTGGATGACAGACCGGAGGAGATCCGGATCCCGACTGAACACTTTTATCAGTATGATCTCGACGACGGTATCGGCGGCGATATCTGCAGCCCTACCACTGTCTCAATGATCCTTCGCAGTTACGACATTACAGTGGACCCGGTGGCTTTCGCCAGAGCGAACCGGGATCCCATCTGGGGTCTCTTCGGTGTCTGGCCCCGGGTCGTGCAGCATGCCCATGAATACGGTCTGGACGGTGCTGTGACCCGCTACCGGAGCTGGAGTCAGGCACGGCAGGTTCTGGAGAACGGCGGACGCATCGGCATGAGTATCGGCCCTCCCCTCTATGCAGGACATCTCGTCATGCTGGCCGGTTTTGACGCCTCCGGAGATCCCCTGGTCCATGACCCGGCCCGCGCCAGCGGATACTACTATAAACACCCGAAATACGATCTCTCCCGCAGCTGGTTTGAAAAAGGCGGCATCGCCTACACCTTCTACCTTCCCGACAGCAGCAGCGGCATCACCGGCATTCAGGACAGAAGCGTGCTGCGCATTCCCGGTGCCTCCTTCCGCCTCGAAAAACTCTATCCCAACCCCTTCAACAGCCGCAGTATCCTTCAGCTGCACAGTGACAACGAGGCCCCTGCGGAACTGCTGGTCCACGACATCCTGGGCCGACTCCTGATACGTCAGGAGTTGAGACTGAAAGAGGGTCTCAACTCCCTCGCGCTGGAGGCCGCGGGTCTGAATCTGCAGGGCAGCGGCGCATATCTGCTGACTCTCCGTAGCGGCGGTCATTCAGAACATCTCGTACTCAATTATCTTAAATAAGGGTTCATCGCGAACCCTCTATACATTAGGTTCAGGATGAAAATATATCAGTTGAGACAACGGCAGGAATTCAACAGCAGTCCTGAGTCGCTCTGGGAATTTATCGCCACACCCCGGAATCTGGACCGGGTCACACCGCCGGACATGCGCTTTGAGATCCTCAGTGATCTGCCGCCGAAAATGTACAGTGGGCAGCTCGTGGAATACCGCATATCCCTTCCCTTCATGGGAAAGCAAACCTGGTTGACAGAGCTGAAGCATATTGAGGAGGGACGCTCCTTTGTGGATGAACAGCGCTTCGGTCCCTACAGCTTCTGGTACCACCGCCACGAGATCCGAGTGGAGAAGGGAAGAACGCTGATGTATGACGAGGTAAGCTATGCCCTCCCCTTCGGCATCCTGGGCCGTATCGTCCATGCCCTCTATGTCAGAAAAAAACTGAGATCCATCTTTGAATACCGCCGGCAGATCCTGAGCAGCCTGGATAATGACAAAAGTATCTGACTCATATCAACTCAGAGTATAATATTTCTTTAATTCATTTATAAACATACTTTTATTACTATTATAAACACATTCCTTTTCACTATTATCATGAAATATTTTCACCGGTTTTCACAAATTGCTTGCGAAAGCGATGCAAATTCCCGAAGATGTATTTGACTCAGTATCTGGGATGAATACAAATCGGGAGATGGCTATGACAGAGTTAAGTGAAAACCTGTCCGCGTTGATCATGAAACCTGATCACAGGCGGATGACAGAACAATTGAGAAGTGTCCCCCTCTTTCTCCACATATTCCGGAAGCGCCTCCGGATGAGACACCGGCATCTGCAGACGATACATTTCTACTTCTATGCCGCAAGCCGGGAGGACGCCTTTCTTCTGCGCAAGCACCTGCAGTACCGGGGGCACAGTATTCAGAGCGAGGAGCATACGCATGCGGACCGGATCTGCATTCGCGGGCAGAGCCATGCTGTTCCCATGGATGACCTGCATCTGCAGCGCTGGATCCGGGACATGAACGAGCTGGCCTTTATCCACAACTGCGAGTTTGACGGCTGGGAAGTGGAGCTGCGGAGGCCCTGAGCGGATCAGAGATATTTCAGGATAAAAAAAGGCCCCGGATTCCGGGGCCTCTGATATTTTCTGTCGGGGAGCGGGGGATCAGAAATACATGTCCCTGTTGTCCTCGATCTTTGCCTTGTCCCTCAGCGCAGTCATATAGTCGCTGATCACCTTGTTGGTCTTGGTCTGCAGCAGTCTGTCCTGAAGTCCGACCTTCGCCAGACGGAAGGCTTCCTCATCCAGTCCGCCTTTCATCCGCATGCTCAGAAGCACGTAGGAGCGGGCGGTCTTCTGAGGACCGGAGACCTCATTCATCTCCATGTTCTGCAGAACAAATTTAATATTTTCATTACCGCGCAGGGCGGCAGGCATACTCTGCAGCTTGAATTTCTCTCCGGATTTGTAGCTGTAGCGGCTGTCCTCAGCGGCAAGATCAGCCAGACTGCTTCCGGTCTTCAGCTTCGCATGGAGCTCCGCTGCCTTTACTGCTGTCAGTTCCTCTTTCTTGGCATTCTTCAGAATGCGTTCCACAGCAGTGCTCACATTCTCCAGCGGCTGATGTCCGGGCGGCAGCACTTCCAGGAGCTGGGCGATCACAATGAAATTCTCTGTCTCTATGATCTCGCTGATCTGACCCGCCTTGTTCTGAAAAGCAAAACGTGTCAGTTCCGGCATTGCACCGACGGAGGGAAAGAAATATTCATCGCGGGCAACCCCGTTTTTCACCGTGTCCGCTGTGAGTTTATATGTTTCCAGGGCACGGGCAAAACCCATGTCCTCCGCATCGTATCCGAAGAGACGGGCATCCCCTGCCAGAGCATCCTCCGTGTTCGGACCGGTGGTGATCTTCATCAGGATATGACTTGCTCGGGCCTGCTCCTCACCGTCCTCGGTCTTCCGTTCATGGACCAGGATCAGATGATAGCCGAACTGTGTCTCGACCGGACCGACCACCTTGCCCAGAGGCGCTGTGAAAACGGCCTCTTCAAAAGGCGCGACCATCTGTCCGCGGCCGAACCATCCCAGATCTCCGCCCCGCTCAGCACTGCCGTCGGCTGAATACAGAAGGGCCAGGTCCGCAAATGTCTCACCGTCTTCCAGACGGGCCCTTACCTCGTCCACATCCTGGAGTACCAGAGCTGTATCCTCATGACTGGGCTTCTTCTCCCAGCTCACAAACTGCAGCATCCGCTTTTCCGGCACAGCATATTTTTCATCTTTATGTTTGTTGTAATAGGTCTTTATCTCAGCTTCAGTCACCGATACATCACCGTCTGCCACCACCGTGAAAGGTATGGACAGGTAATCCACCGTAAAATCCACATTTTCCTCGATGAAGGCCTCACGAACTTCGGCCTCTCCGACGATCACCGACGCTGTGATCAGATTCTGCAGTTTCTGACTGGGGATCACCGCACGGTAATAATCCTCGATCTGCAGCCATTCGTTGCCCTGAGGATTGTGCAGCATCTGCAGATACTTGTTCATATCGAACTGCCCGTCCGTCAGGAAGGCCTCGCTGCTGCGAAGGAATTCCGGCGGATTGTTCTCCAGCTGGAAAAAGATCTCATCATCGGTGGCCACAAGGCCGTACTTTTCGATCTCCTGCTGAACAAGGGTCTGACTGATCAGATTTTCCCAGACCTGGTCCCTGATCCGCATGCGCAGCTGTTCGCTGATCTCCTGCCCCGACTGTTCACGGGTGCGGTTGATCTCATCATTGAAAGCCTGATAAAAAGCCTCCACACTGATATCCCGGCCGTTCACCGAACCGATGATATTTGCGCCTGACTGGGACGAGCCGTCATAGCCCATTCCCCAGCTGAAAAGAATTGTTGCGAGAAATGCGAGGATCAGTACCATCAGGATGATCTTCATTCTGTCCCGCATCTGTGTCATAATACCCATGGGTCAGGGTCTCCTTTCGAGTTTAAGCCCGGTAATTTATCACAAAATAATGCTTTAATCAATACAGCACATCTCCATCCTCGCCGCTTTTATGCGGATATTTTGACAGAATCTCCTCCGCCAGGCGGATCTCCTCCGCTTTGAAGGGGAACCAGGCCTCCAGCAGACGGTCCCGTTTTTCCCGGCTTTCAAAGCGTTCCAGAGTGTTTGCGCTCCTCATCTGGGCGAATTCCCCGGCAATATACACAAAACGCCCCTCCCGCACCCGGGACAGCACCGGTTGAGAAATATAGGTGAAACTGCGCCGCCAGGCTGCCTCAAAATCCCTGTCACTCACCGCCTCCGTTCTGAAAGTGTAGCGCTGCTGACGCTTCCCGTCCTGCANACTGTTCAGGGCAAAATGCCCCCGTTTTCTCAGGTAGACCAGCTCATAGTCCATGACACCGTTGCTGTAGACAGCAGGCGTTTCTTTGTCGGCCTCAACTCCCTCGTAGACCATATAACCGGGGTCGAAAAGGTAGTTTTTCCCGTCGCAGCTGTAGATGAGGGCGTAATGGGGAAAATGTCTTCTCGGCATGGGAGCGGCAATGGGATAGGCATTCAGACCGGCTTCGCGGATCAGCCGGATCGCGGCCCAGCTCAGACTGAAACAGGTACCGCCCCAGCCGTTGCGGTAGTAGTTGAGAAAGAGTTCCCGGTCCTGCGCCAAAGCCTCTTCAGGCGGCAGAGTCAGACGAAAGATCTTGCTGAGATTCTCGTAGGGAATGTCCCGGAACTGATGAAAGATCTGCTGAAGAGCGTTTTTTGGGTCCATCGGGGTCCGCCCTGTCAGTCTCTGCTGCGGTACTTCAGGATCACTGTCCCGTATTTGAATTCCAGGCGGATCTGAAGAGGCCAGGACGGGAGTTCATCACGCATCCAGACACTGAGGCGGGTATCCTCCTTCCCCACTCTGGCAAGGCTCTCTTCTGTGGGAAGGTAGAGGATGCTCCGGGTATTGTGCCCGTCCACAGGGATAAATTCACGGTGCTGCTCCCTCAGGGTAAAGGGGATCTCTCGGCCTTTGCTGAAAAGATTGAGCTGCAGTTCCCGGCTGTGAAAGAATTCCGGGTCCATGAGCATCAGAATGGCGCAGTATTCATCTCTGATCGCCGCTGACAGGCTGTCTGGCGGGATCTCGGAGATATGAAAACGTCGGATCCGGTGGTAACGGCCCTCGTGTATTCTCTTCTCATAGGAGATCAGAGAAAAATCCCTGCGGTCCGCCACAACGCGGATGCTGTCTCGGATCCGGAATATACGGTCGGTGATCAGGTTGGTCTTCAGATAGAGTTCAAGTTCCGCCCGCTCCTCTGTCAATGTCCGTTTCAGCTCGGCGTGTCCGCCCGGCAGCCCCTGGTAATAGAGTGTATAGCGGTAGGTCTCCGTGTCGGCCTGCAGCGCCGCAGACAGGCAGAGGATCAGCAGCGCCCCCGGCAGAAAATGTTTAATCATTCAGTTCACCGTTCTGCAGCTGCTGCTGGTAGAGGGTCTCATAGTAGGGACAGTCCTCCATCAGCCTCAGGTGGCTTCCGCTGCAGATGATGCGGCCTTTGTAGAGAACCAGAATGCGGTCAGCGTTCTGTATTGTACTGAGTCGATGGGCGATGATCAGGGAGGTCTTGCCTTCCATCAGAGTGTTCAGACTTTCCTGAACCATCCTTTCACTCTCATTGTCCAGAGCGGAGGTGGCCTCATCGAGAATGAGGATGTCCTGGTCCTGCAGCAGAGCCCGGGCAATGGAAATACGCTGTTTCTGGCCGCCGGACAGCTTCACGCCCCGGTCGCCGACCACTGTGTCCCAGCCGTGTTCAAAACTTTCGATGAATTCCAGCGCATTGGCATTGGAAGCCGCCTTCCGCAGCTCCTGCTCCGAGGCATCCGGACGTCCATAGAGAATATTCGCCCGGATCGTGTCATTGAGCAGAAACACATCCTGCGAGACCACACCGATCAGCTGCCGAAGGCTGTCCGCCCGTATATCCTGAATATCCCGGCCGTCAATGGAGATGCGCCCCTCATCCGGCAGGTAAAAACGCAGCAGAAGATCCCCGAGAGTGGACTTCCCGCTGCCCGAAGCGCCCACCAGCGCTACATTTTCGCCCTTGCGGATCTCAAAACTCACATCGTTCAGCACCCAGGCTGCCTCGTCCTTCTCGTAGCGGAAACGGATATTCTCATAGCGCAGGCCCTCCCTGAGACCCTTCACATCCACGGCCCCGGGATGCTCCAGATCCTCGATCGGCATGTCCAGCAGCCCGAAGATCCGCTCTCCCGCTGCAAAACCGTTCTGCAGGTTCACATTGATGGACGTAATGCGCTTGATCGGCTGAAACGCGCTGAAGAGCAGAATGATGTAACGCAGAAAATCCTCTCCGTCCATGGCCGCGTCCACAAGCACCATCTTGCCGCCGATCAGAAACAGGACCGAGCCGGTGATGACACCGATCATCTCACTCAGCGCCGGACTCATGACCGACAGCTGCGTCTGCCTGAACTGCAGGTCGCGATACCGGTTGCTCTTGTCCTGAAAGTTGCCGATCTCCGACTCTTCCTTGCCCAGAGCCTTGATCAGGCGGATCCCGTCAAACATCTGATGCAGAAAATCGGTGATCCTCGCCATCTGCGCGAAGCTGCGGCGCCCCTTCCTGCGCATGGAAGCCCCCACAACCCAGAAGATCAGGGCCGAAACCGGGAACATGATGAAAATATACAGCGTGAACTGCCAGCTGATGATAAAGAGCAGGATCACGATCGCCAGAATGCTCAGCGGCTCTGTCACCATATTCGTGTAGGCCACATTCACCGCCCGCCTCAGTGCCAGCACATCATTGATGATGATGGAGATAAATTCCCCCCGCTTGCGGTTGTCCAGAAAACGCATGCTCTGACGGGTGATATGAGCATAGAGCTGCGTCCTCAGATCGTGGATCAGCCTCAACTCCATGGACGCAAAAGCCACACCCTTCAGATAATGGAAGAGGTTCTTCAGGAAAAAGAGCGTGATGATGATCAGCGTAAGACGGGTCAGTTTCTCCAGCGGCGATTCCGCCATCACATAGCGCGAGACCGCCCGCTTCAGTTTTTCGTTCAGATCTGCTGTCCTCGATCTGCCGGTCGAGAGCTCCGATGCCTTCACCGCCCCTGCTGAATCCGGGGCCGCGGCAACATGATCCGTCCCTTCGGAAGGCAGAGTCTCAACGGCGGACAGTGTCGGATCGGCGGCAGCTGTCACCGCATCCCCCGACTGAAAGACAGTATCCATCAGACTGGCCACAGTCCAGAGAGCAGCACTGTTCGTCAGCACAAAGAGCAGAGAAAAAAAGAGGCCCGCTGTGATGGTCAGCCGATAGCGGGCACTGAGTTTGATGATTTTCAGAAACAAGGGGTCTCCGCTCAGGCTCAGCCTTCAGGCGCTGTCGTTTTTTTGGCGGGCGCACCTGTCTTCTTTGCAGAAGCCGCAGGCTTCTTTGCCGATCCGGACGCCTTTTTGCCTTGACCCTTTTCTTCGGAAGGGGCCTCTTCCAGTGCCATATTCACCAGAGTCAGCATCTCCTCCAGAAAATGGAACGTCAGATCCTTTCTGACCTCCGGCGGAATCTCATCCACATCCTTCTCATTCTTTTTCGGCAGGTAGATGGTTCTCAGGCCGGCACGGTGCGCCGCAATCACTTTTTCCTTGATGCCTCCCACCGGCAGGACCGCCCCCCGCAGCGTGATCTCACCGGTCATGGCGATATCATTGCGGACCTTGCGGTTGCTGAGCACCGACACCATGGCCGACAGCAGGGTCACACCGGCAGACGGACCGTCCTTCGGAATCGCTCCTGCAGGAATGTGAATATGCAGATCCCACTTTTCCTTGAAATCCCTGGCAATGCCGAACGCCTCAGCATTGGCGCGGATAAAACTCAGAGCAGCCTGGGCACTCTCCTTCATCACATCCCCCAGCTTGCCGGTGAGGATCATATTTCCCTTCCCCGGCATCTTGGTGGCCTCGATGAACAGGATGTCCCCGCCCACGGCCGTCCAGGCCATTCCCACTGCGATCCCGGGCCGCGTCAGCCGCTCCGAAACCTCACTGTAGAATTTTGCCTTGCCCAGATACTTCTGAATCTGCGCCGCAGAGATCCTGTAGCTCTTCTTCCGGCTCTCCACCCGCTCGCGGGCAATCTTGCGGCAGACGTTGGCCAGCTCTCTTTCGAGATTTCTGACTCCCGCCTCACGGGTGTATTTGTCTATGATCTCAAGGATGGCGTCCTTGCTGAATTTCACTTCGTCACTGTTCAGCCCGTGTTCCCGGATCTGCTTCGGAATCAGAAAGGTCTGGGCGATCTTGATCTTCTCCGGCAGCGTGTAACCCTGAAATTCCAGGATCTCCATCCTGTCCTTCAGAGGACCGGGTATCCCGTCATACCAGTTCGCCGTGGCAATGAACATGACATTCTTCAGATCGAAGGGAACATCCAGATAGTGATCCGCAAAGGAGAAATTCTGCTCAGGATCCAGCACCTCCAGAAGAGCACTGCTGGGATCTCCGCGGAAATCCGAACCCAGTTTGTCGATCTCATCCAGCATAAACACAGGATTGTTGGAACCCGCCTTCTTCAGTCCCTGTATGATGCGGCCGGGCAGAGCACCGATATAGGTGCGCCGGTGACCCCGGATCTCCGCTTCATCCCGGACACCGCCGAGACTCATTCGGTGAAACTTACGCCCCATGCTCCGGGCGATACTCCGTCCCAGAGATGTCTTACCCACCCCCGGAGGGCCGATAAAACACAGAATGGGACCCTTCATGACTGATTCCGGATCACGTTCCATCTTCAGTTTGCGCACTGCAAGGTATTCCAGAATACGGGTCTTCACCTTGTTGAGTCCGTAGTGATCCTCATCCAGAACTTTCTTGGCCACTAAAGTGTCCACCGTATCGTCGGTGCTGTCCGACCAGGGCAGTTCGGTCAGCCAGTCCAGATAGGTTCGAGCCACTGTGTATTCCGGGCTCTGCGGGGAGATCTTCTCCAGCCGGGCCAGTTCCTTCTGCGCCACTTTCAGAGCCTCCTCGCTCATATTGGCCTGCAGGATCTTCTCCTGCAACTCCTTAAGATCACTGCTGCCCTCGTCTTCACCGAGTTCCTTTTTGATGGCTTTCATCTGCTCGCGCAGAAAATAGTCCCGCTGATTCTTATTGATGGCATCCTGCACCTCAGTCTGTATCTTTTCTCCGATCTCGAGACGCTGCAGTTCCTTATTGAGAATCACCGCACACTCCGTCAGCCGCTGCTGCACATCCAGGGTCTCCAGTACAGTCTGCTTATCGGCCACAGCCAGATTTGTCAGGGAGATGATACGGTCCGCAAGCCTGGCAGGGTCAGAGATCTTGGCGATGATCTGAACATGCTCTTCGGAGAGATACTGTGTCTTTTTCACCAGCTGGGCAAAAAGCTGCCGAAGCGTGGATGTGAGAGCCTCCACCTTGACGGTGTCATCAAAATACTCCTTGGCCCGCTCAATGATGGCACGGTAATAGGGATCTTCAGAAATAATATCCAGAATATGCACACGCTCTATGCCCTGAACAATGGCGGATTTGCTCTTGTCCGGCATATCGAAGACCTTCAGGATCTGCGCCAGGGTACCCCATTCGTAGAGTTCGTCGCTGTCCGGCAGTTCCACAGCCCCGTCCTTCTGCGCAACCACCACAATGATTCGATTCTCCTCATCCAGATCTTCGAGAAGGTTGAGACTTCTGTCCCGTCCGATATAGAGGGGAATGACCTGCTGCGGAAAGAGGGTCGTATTCCTCAGCGGCATCAGTGGAACGGAGGACGGATTCTTATACCTGTCTGCGATGGACGGGTCCGGTGGCGAAACATAGTCATAATCTTTTGGTGAGCTCATCACTTACTCCTCATTATTGTCAGGGTCGGATTCGGCGTAGGACGAAAAGGTGGGTTTTTTCGAGGATACGCGCCCCCCGGCCTTTATTCTGTAGGTTTTAATTGTCTCCCGGCCTGTGCCTGAATGCAGGTTATAATTCTGCAGCACCCGGACAGCTCTCAGGGTCACCCATTCATTGCGGTCGTCTCCCAGCCTGGGAATGCCCGGCCAGAAACCGTTGGGCTGCTGCTGTTCTTCCAGCCAGTCCAGCATTTTTCGGATCCGGCGGTCGGAACTCTGGTAGCCCAGCCTGCCCAGAACTTCCAGAACACGCAGTGTCCCGCCGCGGAAGGCCTTGATGCCCTCGAAGCCGTAACTGAGATTATCCCAGGCGTTAAGCCCCTCCAGGATACCGCCGCTGTTCTCATCCAGATTGTGGTCAAGGATGAATTCAGCAGCTTTCAGCACCTTCGGGCGCTTGCGCATCACTGAGTGGAAGGAACAGGCACTGAGAACTTTCAGGGTCAGCCAGATATCACTTTTTGACCCGGCTTCCCCCCAGCCGCCGTCCTCATTCTGCTGCCGTACCAGCCAGCGGATACCCTTTTCCACAAAGGCATTGCCCTCAAAGTCATATTTCAGCAGGGTTTCCAGAAAATAGGCATTGATATGCAGAGGAAAATCAAAGGAACCGTCCTCTCGCTGCTGTTTGAGGATGAAAACTATGGCATCCTGTACCGCTTTCATCCGCTTGTGACAGGCCCGGTCCCAGGCCTGAGCCAGATCTGCATTCAGTCCCAGGATCACCGAGCGGAACTGCTCATCGCTGAGTTCCTTCTCCCGGCTTTTCAGTTCCTGTACATCATTCTCCAGCTTGATCAGCTGCCGCACACGGTCGGCATGGTCGTTTAAACGCTTTTTTGACTGCATCAGAAAACGGCTCTCAGCATCCAGCCGCAGCACAATCTTGTACAGCATGTAACGGACTGCCGGATCCTTCGCCTTCTCAAGCAGGACTTTCACCGGGTTGATACGGAATTTGTCAAACCATTGCAGATGCTCCGGAAACTCCGGAAGACGAATCTCTGCTCTCTCCCTGTTTTCCTGTTCCCGGCCTGCGGTGTCCCTGTCCATGCTCTTTTTTTCCGTTTTCTCTGTGCTGTTCAAAATATTTTGTGTTCCTGTCTTTTTCTGCCGGCGTCCGCGCCTGTTTTCAGCCCCGCAGCCTCTGCAGGCCCGGGATTATTCACTTCACTTCTTATTCAGGATGCCCTGCATCTGCTTCAGTACCGAGACCGGGTCCTCCTGAGCGAAGACAGCCGAACCTGCAACAAAGATATCAGCCCCGTCCGACAGCAGCTCAGGCAGATTGTTCAGATCCACACCGCCGTCCACCTCGATCCTCACATGCTCTGCGCCTTCCCGGTCCAGCAGGCTCCTGAGCCTCCGGATCTTGTCCCGCACTCCGGGGATGAAGGACTGTCCCCCGAAACCCGGGTTCACACTCATCAGCAGAACCATGTCCAAATAGGGAAGCAGTTCCTCGAGACTGCTCAGAGGCGTGCCCGGATTCAATACAACCCCGGCTCCCAGACCCCGCTCGCGGATGGCGGTCAGCAGTCTGTGAATATGCGTCACCGCCTCAACGTGGACAGTGATCATATCTGCACCCGCATCAGCGTAGGCCTCCCAGCTGCTTTCGGCATTTTCTATCATTAAATGTACATCGAAATAGAGTGGACTCTTCTTTCTCAAAGCCCGGATCACCGGAGCTCCGAAACTCAGATTCGGTACAAAATGCCCGTCCATCACATCCAGATGAACGATCTCGGCACCGCCGTCCGATACGGTCTGCAGAGCCTCTTCCAGCCGCGAAAAATCCGCCGCCAGCAGACTGGGTGCCATCATTTTCTTTCCCGCTTCCAGACGCCTCATTCTCTCTTCCTCCACCGGCTCAATGCCCCCGTCGCCCCTCAGGACGGCTGTCCGTCTCAGGATCCGGGCACCGCGCTGTTATTTGACATGTGCATCCGCATGATAGGAGGAACGCACCAGCGGGCCGCTCTCCACATAAAGAAATCCCATTTTCAGACCCTCCGCCCGGTACATGTCGAATTCATCCGGTGTCACATAGCGCTGCACCACCGTCTGTTTCGGCGTCGGCTGCAGGTACTGACCGATCGTGAAGATGTCCACAGCATTCCGGCGGGCGTCCTCCATAATACGGATCACATCCTCTGCATCCTCACCCAGACCGACCATGATGCCGGTCTTGGTTCTCAGACCCGCCTCCTTGGCCATTCTCAGGACGTTCAAACTCTGCTCATAGTCCGCCTGCGGACGTATGCTCCTGTAGAGCCGTGCCGCAGTCTCCAAATTGTGACTGAGAATATCCGGCTTGGCACTGAAAACGGTCTGAAGATCTTTCTCAACACCGTTGAAATCAGGGATAAGGATCTCCACGGTGATCCTGCTGTCGGCCTCACGGATCCTGTTCACCGTCTCCGCCCAGATCCCTGCACCGCCGTCCGGGAGTTCATCGCGGTCAACACTGGTGAGAACCACATGTTTCAAACCCATTTCAGACACGGCTGCCGCCACCCTGCCGGGCTCCTCCAGGTCCACCGTGCCCAGACGACCTGTCTTCACAGAGCAGAAACGGCAGGAACGTGTGCATGTGTCTCCCAGGATCATGATCGTGGCGGACTTCCTGTCCCAGCATTCTTCCGTGTTCGGACAGCGCGCCTCTGCACAGACCGTATGCAGTTTGTGCCGGCGCAGAACGGATTTCAGATCACTGTAGTTTCTGCCGCCCGGAACCTTTATTTTCAGCCACTCGGGCTTTCTTGTGTATGTATCTGTATGCATTTTCATTGATTGTTTCCATGGTTTAGCGAAATCTACTACATAAATCAGCGACAGTCATCATTTTAGTTCCCCTGAAACCCGCATTTTAGGCTCATCCGAGCCAGACCCCTCAGCACTCTCACTGATCAGAGTCAGGATCACTTCCGCCAGACGCTCCGCCATAAGCCGCCGCCCCTCGGCGCTGAGACTGCCGTCCACATTGAACGAAGCCGGTGATGCCGCGTAGAGCAGGCGCTGAATGGCCGCAAAAGGCCTGCCCTCCTCCATTGCAAGTTTACGCATGGCGTCATTCATGTCCCGGCTGCTGCGGCTGCGGAAACCGTCACCGTCACGGGCTGCATTTAAATGGATCCAGGCACTCTCCGGATCTGTCTCCAGTGCCGCAAGCCCCTGCAGATAGGAGGTGAATGGCGATTGTTTCTCCCAGATCCGGAAAGATTCCAGCTCCCTTTCAATATGCAGACTGTCACGGCGCTGCATCGCATCCCGGAATGCCCGCACTGTTTCACTTTTCTCAACACCCGGATCCTGCAGAAAAGCGCCTCGGGGCATCTGCCCGATCAGGTCCGCCGGAAACTCCGTGAAAATGAGCTCAACACCCTCCTGACGACAGATCCGACTGATATGCAGGAGATTGTTCACCAGATCACTGCGCGTCCTGAGATACAGCTCCGAACGAAGCGGGATCTCCCGGTCCAGAGCCAGTTCCTGCAGACTCGAACCCGGCACCCCGGCCGGCAGAATACGAAGCAGTACCTGCTCCTGCAGAAGTTGGTAAATGCGCAGGTCCTGCAGCCTCAGACTCAGGCGCTTGATAAAACTTGAACGGGTCAGGGACAGGGCGGAAGAAGATCCCAGAACACCGTAAAACTCAGCCTCTCCCACAGACAGCAGCAGAATATCCGGATCCTGCCTCATGATGTCCGCAGTCTGAAGCCGGGTGATATAGGAGGAAGCCAGCGGAAGACTGACATTGATCAGCTCCGTTGTCCGCCCCGGCAGAGCCCGCTCCAGATATTCTTTCAGGGTCTCTGTAAACAGTCTGTCAGCCTCTCCCTCATAAAACAGAGAGCTCCCCGCCAGCACCACCCGCAGCGTATCTTTGCCCTTCCGGGCCCGGAACCTCTGCGCAGGCAGCTCCGGAACGGTCTGCAGATGCCGGTAAAAACGGCCCGCATACTCGGCATTGAGCATCAGTTCCCTCCCCTGCTCCCCGCCGCTGCTCGGCAGTGCCAGAGGATAGCTGTATCCGTAGTCCGCCAGTCTCAATATCACTTCAAAGAGCAGAATAGGAACGAGACTCAGCATAAAAAGAAGGATATAATAACGCCTTGGATGCCGCATTTGACTCCTGATTTTTCGCCTCATACGAAGCAGCCCCCCGCCCCGGGGCAGATATCGGTCCGAGTCAGCACCTCTTCTTTAAACTCCCGCTTTTTCCTGTATTGTAAGTTCCCTCAGCGCCCTAACTGTGACAGCAGGGTCAGTATATCCGCCTCCGTCAGCAGATAAAACAGGCTCATAAAGAGCAGTAGACTGATCAGGGGCATCAGCAGTATTTTTTTTCTCCGACTGATAAAATGTATCAGCTCCATCGTCATCCTTTCCAATGGATCAGATCCCTCTTTCAGAGTCTGACCGCCTGTGTGAGGGCCGGACAGCTTTCCCCTGTCACCGGCAGCAGCCCCCGTACAGACGGCCGCAGCCGGGGGCAGAACAATGACTCCCCGGTCTTCTGTGTGCATATATCCTATGATCTCATTTCTCATAGCACATTATAACTCCATTTCCGCGTCCCGACTGTGATGGAGAACACCTTCAGGAACAGTGCGGAATTTAAACAGGTTTTTTCAGATTTGTTATGATTTTTACTCAGATTGCGGACCGGTCAGAACCCTGACTTTCAAGCGAAAACCCGTTTCACCTCATATCAAAATTGCTTATGTTATTTCATGCTGAAAACAGCTCCATTCTACCGCCGCCCCTCCCTTTACTCTCTCTGCCTTCTGGCTATCCTCCTCCTCCACCCCGCCCTTTCCGCCCAGACAGCCGACCTGCAGCAGCTGCTTCGGGAACTTTCTGAAAGCCCTGCCCTCCAGGGTGCCCAGTGGTCCGTTTCCGCCCGGCACTGTGACAGCGGTCTTCCTCTCATCCGTCACAACAGTGATCTGCTGCTCGCTCCCGCCAGCGGTCTGAAAGCTGTGACCACTGCCCTTGCTGTCCACTGGCTCGGTGAGGATTTNCGCTTCAGAACCGAGGTCCACCTCACTGGTCAGCAGACTGATGGAGACTGGATCGGAGACCTGATTATCATCGGCAGCGGCGACCCCTCCCTCGCCTCCCGATGGATACCCGGCGCCGTCAGGGCCGAAACCTTCTTCAACAGCATTCTCTCCGCCCTGCAGTCAAAAGGCATCAGCAGTATTCAGGGTGACCTCATCATCGATAACAGCCTCTTCGCCGATCGCTCTGTCCCCGATCACTGGGTCTGGCAGGATATCGGCAATTATTACGGCACAGGTATGCAGAGTTTCTGCTTCAGAGACAATCTCTATGAGATCAGTTTTAAACCGGCTCAAACAGCAGGGTCTCCCGCCCCGGTACTGAACACCCTGCCCCGGCTCTATGATTTCAGTTTCACCAATCTCATGATGACCGGACCCGTCGGCAGCGGCGACAACGGCTATATTTACTCTGCCCCCGGTATGAAAAGCGCCCGCCTCACGGGAACCGTACCCGCCGCCGTCCCCAGTTTCACCATCAAAGGAGCGCTCATCGATCCTCCCGGAAATACGCTTCAGGAACTCAGAGACTATCTCGCCTCCGCAGGACTCACCGTCAGCGGACAGATCACTGTCCTCACAGACAGCGCCCATGATTCCCCGGACATCAGCACATCCCCCCGGATCAGAACCCTTCTCTGCTCTTTTGAATCCCCTCCGCTGAAGGATATCCTCCTCGCAACCAATCGGCGCAGCATCAATCTCAGTGCTGAAATGTGCCTGCGCGCCGCAGCCTATTACGCCCACGGCATCCGTAGCTATGAGGAGGCTCTCTCACTCTATCTGCGCTTCTTCTCCGATCTCGGCCTCGAAAAGGACGGAACCCGCCTCTTCGACGGAAGCGGGCTGAGCAGAACCAACATGATCAGCAGCAGCCGAATGACGGAGGTCCTGGCCGCAGTCACTGAAAAACCCTACTTCCAGGCCTGGTACAGCGGACTGTCTGTCGCCGGCGTCCGCGACAGCCTCGGTTTCATGTCCGGCTTTGCTTCAGACTCCCCCGCAGCCGGAAATGCCCGGGTGAAAAGCGGCTATATTCAGAATGTACACAGCCACAGCGGATATGTCACAGACTCTGAAGGCCGAATCATCGCCTTCAGCTGCATCGCCAATAATTATACGGGCCGCACATCAGAGATCCGGGCACTCCATGAAGCCGTCGTGATCGCCCTGGCCCGCTATCCGAAAAAATAAGGAGAGTAAAATCAATGGTGGATATCGTCGTCGTCGGATCAGTTGCTCTGGATACTGTTGAAACACCCAAAGGCCGGCGTGAGAACGCCATCGGCGGAAGCGCAACCTATTTCAGTCTGGCCTCCAGCCGTTTTGCCCGAACCGGACTCGTCGGCATCGCAGGCAGGGATTTCCCCATGTCCGGCCTGGATCTGCTCCGCAGCAGCGGCGTGGACATCGAAGGCCTCGATATTGTCAGCGGCAAAACCTTCCGCTGGGGCGGACGCTACAAAGATAACCTGAATAAACGCGACACCATCTTCACCGAACTGAATGTTTTTGAACATTTTAACCCTGAACTCCCCGACGCCTACCGCGACTGCCGCATCCTCTTCCTCGGCAATATTCATCCCGAACTTCAGCTCCATGTCATGAATCAGGTCAACCCCGGCGCAATGACGGTCCTCGATACCATGAATCTCTGGATCGACATCAGCAGGGAAAGCCTCATGGAGGTCATCCATCAGGTGGATATGGTGATTATCAATGACGATGAGATTCGCCAGCTCACCCTCACCAGCAACGTTTTCACTGCCGCCGAACGCCTCATGGCCATGGGCCCGAAAACCATCATCCTGAAAAAGGGCGAACACGGCGCCACCCTCTTTCATAAAGACCGCCTCTTCCTGCTCTCCGCTTATCCCGTAAAAGATCCTGTCGACCCCACCGGGGCCGGCGACACTTTCGCAGGCGGCTTCCTCGGCTATCTCGCCACCCGCGATCTGGACAGTGTCAACGATATGCGTCAGGCCATGCTCTACGGCAGCACCATGGCCTCATTCCTGGTGGAAAGCTTCAGCATCGACAAACTCAGCACTGTCACCGAGGACGAGATCAGCGAGCGCGTCGACACCTACAGGAAAATGCTTGAACTCAATACGGAATAAGAGAACATCAAAGCCCTGCCCAGGCATCCCGGCACCCCTGCCCCCCGCCGCAGCCCCCAGCTTGATCCTGTTTCTTTTTATTCTTCTCCAGTGTATGTCCCCCCTCACGGCAGCCCCGACCCGGTCCCACAGTTCCCTGCTCTTCTGCCCCGGACCCTTCGACAGCTATTTTCAACTCGATCGACAGAGTTTCAGCATTCTACATCTCAGCAGCAGAGGCGATACCCTCCAGCAGATGCTCACCCCGCCCAACAGCCGCTTCGGCACCGGCAACCCCGTAGATATGCAGTTTCAGGCCCCCGACCGACTGCTCATCCTGGACCGCCGCGACCGCTCAATTCTCGTCTTCTCCAGTGATCTCGCCTTCATTTCCTCCCTTCCCCTCCCCCCCGATCTGCAGGACCCCGCCGCCCTCTCCATCAGCAGCGACAACCAGCTCCTCATCTATGACAGCCGCCACCAGCGCATCTTCTCCCTCTTCCGCAGCCGACTCAGCGATTTCCACACCCCGGATCTCCTCTACGGTCTCAATGACCTCGGCCTTCGCCTCTACAGCCTTCAGCAGCTCGTACTCGCCGTTCTCCCCGCCGAACAGCGTATCTTTATTTTCAATTTCAACGGCCAGCTTATCCGGAATCTCCCCTTCCCCCCCATGCACGATGGCTCCAAAACTCTCTCCGCACTCCCCCTGCAGCAGAATGTCCTGCTCCTCCACAACCAGCTCAGTCTCAGCAGCTACGACCTGCTCAGCAACAGCAGCAGCCCTATGGTCTCAACTCCCGACACAGCATCTGACCCCGGCCCCATTCACAGTATTCTCATCCTTGCAGACAGCATCTGCCTCATCCACGGACCGGATCAGCGCAGCCGACTGATCCCCAAACCCACGTTCCCTTCCCGCTGAAGGTCCGCTCATGCCCAGGCCCCTGAGATCTCTGATCCTGCTTCTGCTGTTTTTTCCGGCACTCCATTCCCAGTCCAGCAGCATTCTCATCGAACTGCAGCCCCGGCGGAATGTCTACTCTCTTCCCCACCGCTTCGTCACTGTCGACAGTCTTGTTCTGCCCGGATTCCGGCCCCCAGCCGCGGATTCCCGCCATAATCCATCCACATTCCCCGGAACCGACAGCCTCGATCTGCCCATGAACCCGATGACTGACAGTCTGCGCTGGACCCTGGACAAGGGCCGTGGACGGCTCATCCTCCTCGAAGCAGTGGAATACCCCATGCCCGTCATCCTCTACTACCGGTTTGCCAGTCAGGACCTCCCCCTGCAGCTGGACCTCGGCCTGGAGAAAACAGACAGCCTCCATTCAGAGGAAAGAGACCGGTACGTCCCCGCCTCCGGGGAAAATGATCCGCGGAATGCCTCAATCACTGCCACAGGCACCATCCTCCGCGGTTTCCAGCTCAGCAGCGGCGGACAGGGCGATGTTCAGAATGATATGAATCTCCGCATCCTCGGCGAACTCTCACCCGGCGTCACTGTGCAGGGACATATCTCCGACAACTCCGCTGTCACTGAAGACGGCGCCACCGGCAGTCAACTCCGGGAGCTGGACAATATCCGCCTCATGGTCAACGCACCGGGAGCCGGTCTGCAGATCGGAGATATTCTGGTCGAAAGCAGAAGCAGCTCTCTCAACACCTATTCTAAAAAGATCATGGGTCTGCAGGGGAGTGTGCAGCGTCAGCAGCTTCAGGCTCAGGCTTTCTTCGGTTCCGCCCGGGGCAGATACCGGCGCCAGGATCTTCAGCTCCGCGAAGGAAGTCAGGGCCCCTACACTCTGCAGGCAGAACACAGCAGCGCCTCGGTTTTCATTGTGCCGGGCAGCGAAACGGTCTATCTCAACGGGCAGGTCCTGGAACGCTCCGAATACCTTGTCCGCTACCGCGATGCCGAGATCCTCTTTACCGGCAGCCGCCTCCTCAGTCCTGAAGACCGGGTCTCTGTAGAGTTCAGCTATCAGGACCGGCTCTACCCCCGCAGCAGCACCGGAATGGAGGCCTCCGCCACCGCAGGACCCCTGCAGTTCAAAGCCGGGTTCTTCCGTGAAGCCGACAACGGCGACGCCCCCGCCGATCCCGTGCTTGCCCTTATCGGACCCGATTCCCTGAAACAGCTGCCCCTCGATGAGAATTTCATGCTGAATATCTCCACCGCCGTCGAAGATTCCCTCGGAAATTATGTCCTGCAGGACAGTATCTGGGTCTACACCGGACCCGGCAGCGGTACACATTCCGTCTACTTTTACCGCGAAGAGATCAGCGGCGGATACGCCCGGCGCTATGACAGNGAAGGTCTGGTCTATTTTGCCTACGNCCCGGACGAGCTCGGCAGCAGCTATTTTCCCCGCCGNCCCGCCGCCGCTCCGGATGCTCTGACTGTTGCCCACTCCGCCCTGAGCCTCGGCACAGNCCCCCGCAGACGCCTGGAACTGGAATATGCCGGCAGCAGCTATCAGCCAAACAGCTTTGCCCGACCCGAACCGCANACCGCCGCNCTCACGGAAATGAGGCTGCATTATGCCCTCTTCCCGCAGAACGACGGCCTCAATCTTGAACTCAGCAGCTGGAATCGGGGTCAGTCCTTCCGCTCTTTCCGCTCCCTGCAGGCTCCGGACCTCCACCGCAGTCTGGGTCTGTACAGCAGTGAAGATATTGTCGGCGCACATAAAGCCGCTCTCCGCAGCGAAAGTACCCTTCATCTGGTCCGCAGCAGCTTCAGTCTCTATGAAAGTCTCTCAGAAGGACAGCGTGGACTCTATGAACAGTCGCTGCAGCTGAAAAAACCCTTTGATCTCAGTCTCAGGCACAGTCAGCTCACTGACCGCGGTCTGCTGCCCTATTTTAATTCTGAAGCCCAGCTGAATGTCACCCTCCCCTGGATGATCCGCAGCAGAACGTCCCTGAATAAGGAGTTCCACGGCAGGGTCTACAGCGGAATCCTGCCCCTGAGAAGGGAAGGCTTCAGCCAGTCCCTCCACTGGCGGGAATCCCTCAGCGCCGGCTACCGGCTCATCGAAGACCGGGATCTCAGCGCCGACGGCCGCTGGCAGCGCTACTCCCGTAAACAGGATGCATCCCTGGGAATCAGTCTCACTGCTTTTCATAATCTCGATCTGAATTCAGATCTCAGTCTCCGCTTCGACCAGCGGGACACAGGTACCGACCGCTATTTCCTCGGCCGCAGCCGCGCTGAACTGCAGCTTCCCGCCCTCCACAGCAGACTGCAGCTCAGCAGCAGCCTGAACCGAAGCAGTGAGAATCTGCGCGAACCCGTGTTCTACTATATCGGTGAGGGCCTGGGAACCCACCGCTGGGATCCCGGCGCAGGAGAATATCTCCCGGATGATCTGGGAACCCATATTCTGCGCTATGAAAACTCCGCCGAAAAGCTCGATGAGGTCCATCATATCAGCGAACTGGACTACGAATACCGCCGGGGTGGACAGAAACCCGCATCCCCCTCCTTCAACTACCGCCTCAGGGGCAGGGTCGAATACCGCGCCCCCCGAAGTATTCTCTTCAGTCCCCTGGCCGACAGCCTCATCACCGAGATCCATTCAGCCCGTAATACGCTCCGACAGGAGCTGCGACTGCAGTCCGCCGACCGCAGAAATCTGTTCCGGATCTCATGGGATCAGGACCGGCAGCAGGCAAACCGTGATATCGCCTATCGGCAGCTGAGCAGCTCCGACAAATTCACCGCCGAACTCACCCGCCGACAGGGACGCAGAAGCCTCCGCCTGAATTATCACTACCGCGATGCAGCCCGACAGCGTATCCCTCTCGGAAGCTATTCCATCCGCAACTTCCGCCATATTCTCGGCCTCGAAGGCAGCCTCCCGACCCCCTGGCCGGGTGATCTTAATCTGCAGCTCAGCCGCTCAGACATCCTCACTCTCTTCACAGAAGATTTCCGTTCACGTATCTATGAATTCCGCATCAGACAGCGCTATGATCCCGCTCCGGGTGATCAGCTCTTCCTCGAACTGCGCTTCGCCGACCTGCAGAGCGATTATCAGGCAAGCCTGCCCTATGAAGTGGCAGACGGCTACAGCAGCGGTTCCAATGCCTCCTATATCCTCCGCTATTCACGACAGCTCAACCGCACCCTTTCAGTGAATATTCAGCTGCAGAAACGACAGCGGCAGGGCAGCCGGGATGTGAATATTGCCAGAATGGAAGTGAGGGCTTTCTTCTGATGCAGGTCCATACCCGACAGTTTCGCCTCCACCATCCCCTGTCCCGACAGTTCCTCCCTGTCTGCCTCATCTTCATCACCCTCCTTTTCTGCAGTCCCTCCCTGAATGCCCGGACACGCCTCATCACCGGTCAGGATACCCTCCTCCTGAAAAGCGAGACGGAGATTCCCCCCCTCCTCCGGAACCGGCTCGAAGACCTGGCCGATTCAGGCTACCCCTCAGCCCGCTTTATTTTCAGCAGCTATCGGACGGAGGCGGATCACCGGGACTTTATCTACCGCCTCGATCCCGGCCGGAAAACCCGTATCGATACGGTCATTTACGGTGATTTTACCCCCGCCGAACACCGGATGATCCATTTTTTCGCCGCATCCCCGGATACAGGCACTTTCAAGCTGAGCCGATACAGCCAGGCCGCCTCCGACCTGCAGTCCCTCAGCTCCATTGCCCGCACCGGCGCCCTGCACTTCCGCGGCGATACGCTCTTCCTGCCCCTCCTGCCCCGGCAAAGCTCCACCCTCAATGGCATTCTCAGCTACAGTGACAGGAAAAATGCCGGTTTCCTCGGCGAAGTGGACCTCGATCTTATGAATTTTCTCAAACTCGGCCGCAGTCTCAAGCTCCGCTGGGACCATCCCAGCCCGGAACGCCATGATATCAGCGCCGGCATCCGTGAGATCTTCCCCCTCGGATTTCCCCTCGACTCAAAGCTGCAGTTCCACCAGAGTTTCCGCGATTCTCTCTATGTCTACCGCAGCTACAGGGCGGAACTCAGTTATTTCATTGACCGCGCATGGCAGGCCGGACTCTTTATGGCCCTGGAGGATGTCAGTGAGAATACAGATCCTGACGGTCTCGATTACAGACCGATGCAGTTCCGTGACAATGGATTCAGGATCGGCTGGCAGCACAGCCGCCCCGATGAATCAGTAGCAGGGGCCTCCTGGGATTTTCGCACCGGTCTGAAATATAATCCGCTCTCTGTCTACTATTACGGAAGCAGCCGCTTCAGCATCGATTACAGACGTCCTGCCCGCTGGAGCTGGGAGGCTGAGTTCATGGCGGAAACGGTAGGCGGCAGATCAGCCGTCCCCGAATTCTTCCTCATACAGGTCGCCCGCAGCCGCTTCCTCAGCGCCGAGGATCCCGACCTCCTCCGCAGTACCGATCTGCTGGGCCTCAGCCTCAGCAGCGGCCCGATTCTCCAAAGCAGCCGCTTCAGACTCTTTTTCAATGCCGCTCACCTGCCCAGAACCCGCCTCAATGTCTTTAACTACGGGCTGATCAGCACCCTGCCCGGCCGCAGCGGCGCCACCGAGATCATCCTCGCCTTCAATCCTCAGCGCCCCCTCGGAAACGGACGCCTGTCTCTGATCTTCGGCCTCTGATTAATCGTCCTCAAAGCTCGTCTGCCCCGTGGCCATCTCAGTATCTGTGTAAATACTGCTCTCCATACCGCTCATATCTATGAATTTACGTAATAGTTTCTGATCGAAATGTTCCTTGTTGGAGTACATCCAGCGCAGCACGTTCAGCGAACTATCCGGCGCACGATTCGGCCGCCGGGATGTCATACCCTCAAAGTATTCCACGATCACAGCCATCGCACTGTAGCGGCTCATCAATGTGCCCTTCAGGCCGCTGGGATAACCGCTGCCGTCATAAAACTCATGGTGCTGCCCGATGATCAGAAGCCCCGTGTCGCTTACAATACCGCTGTCCCGAACCATCTCCACTCCTATCCGCGGATGCAGCTTCAGCTCCTCCAGCTCCCCCTCCAGATAAGGCTTCTCCTTGAACAGCAGTTTCTCCGGAAATGCCGACTTGCCAATGTCGTGCAGCAGACCCCCGACCCCGATGTCCACCAGCTTCTTCCGCTCCCTGATTCCCGTGAAACGGGCGAAAGACATCAGAAGAAAACTTACATTCACCATGTGCGACCACAGGTAGTTCTTTGACTTGTATTTCCGAACCAGTTCCCAGCACTTCCCCGGATACTCCTCAAGAAAATCCAGCATCAGCGGCACCAGCATATTGGCATATCCCATGTAAACCATGGACTCAGGATTCGAAAAAATGTCCTCCACGATCTTCTGCCCCACATAATGAAGATGCTCCATCTTCTCTTCAACATTGAAACCGCTGTTATTCAGCTTGGCGGCCAGATTCATGATGACATAGTTGTCAAATACAGGTTTATCTTCTTTTAATATAAATAGATAAACCGGTTTGTAACTGTTGTATATATGCCCCAGCTTCCCCTTGTCCATCACCGTGCCCTTGGGAATATACAGGGTGTAGTAATGCCCGGATTCCAGATAAATGTTCATGTCAAGAGCAACATTCGGACAGAACATCCGATTGTCGATCTCCATGACTCTGTCCTCCGGAATCAGACCTGTGTAACTTTGACGCTGCTCAGTTTCCATAATTCTCCGCTTTGTGACGGCGGTCGCCTGCACTAATCTACAAAATTATTGTGAATTTTCAATCGTTTCTATATGGTCACTCAACTCCAGCCAGCGACTCTCCAGTCTCTCCTTCTCCGGCTCCAAGTCCCTCAACTTCAATGACTTAACCCTGCGCTCCCCCTCAGGGAGTGCCAGCCATTCCTCAGATGCCATCAGGGCATGTATCCCCGCCCTTTCCTCCTCAATAGCCTCCATGCGCCGCTCCAACACCGCAATCTCCGCCATCGCATCCTTCTTCAAGGCGAATTTTCTCTGCCGCTCCTCCGCCTCAAGACGCTTGCGCTCTTTCAGGCTCAACCTCCCGTCTGACACAGCAGAGCGGTTTTTCAGATCCGGCCCGGGCAAAGCCCCATCCTTCCCCGGTACTGCACCCGATGCTGCCCCCGATGCCCCAGCCTGCCGCTTCTCTCCCCCCAATGCTCCGCCTTCTGCCCTCACCGGCGTCTGCCCGTCCCCAAGCACCCGGGATCGATGAAAATCAGTATAATTTCCCGAAAAATATCTGAGCTCCCCCGCATCAAACCAGTAGATCCTGTCCACCAGAAGATCCATGAAAAAGCGGTCATGACTCACCAGCAGCAGCGTACCTCCGTATGCCTCCAGAGCCTCTGCCAGTATTTCCCGGCTGTCCATGTCCAGATGATTGGTTGGCTCATCCATGATCAGAAAATTGTGCTCCCCCAGCAGCATCTTCAGTAGGACGATCCGGCTCTTCTCACCACCGCTCAGGACCGATATGCGCTTGTCCGCATCATCTCCGCTGAATAGAAAATTTCCCAGCGCAGAACGCATCTGCGTCACGGTCCTCCCCCGACTGTGCGGCATCATTTCCTCCAGAACTGTATTGGCCGGATTCAGATTCTGCAGCTGATGCTGGGCAAAATACCCGATGCTCACATTGTGTCCGCTGCGAATCCGCCCCTCCTCCGCCTGCAGCTCCCCCACCAGCAGTTTGATCAGCGTACTCTTTCCGCTGCCGTTCACACCCGCCAGCGCCACCCGGTCCCCCCGCCGGATCTGCATGCTGACTGAACTGAATACCGCTTTACCCGGCTCATAGGCAAAATCCAGATCGCGAATGTCCACGACTATGTCCCCCGATCGTTTGGCCGGCGGAAAATCAAAACGGATCCGGCTCTGCTCCCGGTACAGCTCGATCTTCTCCTGCTTCTCCAGCATCTTGATCCGGCTCTGAACCTGCTTGGCCTTGCTGGATTTGTAGCGAAAACGCTCGATAAACGCCTCAGTCTGCCGACGCTTGTTCTCTAACTGCCCCGCCCGCGCCCTCAGCTGCTCGATCTCAACCGCCTTCTGCGACTCATACTCACTGTAATTGCCCTTCCAAACCTTCACCCGAAGCTGGTCCAGCTCCGCAACCTCCCGACAGAGACGATCAAGAAAATACCGGTCGTGACTCACCATCACCACCGTCCCGCTGTATGACGCCAGAAAGTTCTCGAACCACTCCAGGGTCTCCAGATCCAGATGATTGGTGGGCTCATCCAAAAGCAGCACCGATGGATTGCTGAACAGCAGCTTCGCCATAGCAATCCGCATCCGCCAGCCCCCGCTGAAACTGTCCAGAGGCCGCTGCATGTCCCCCGCCTGAAATCCCAGGCCGCCGAGTATCGCCTGTGCCCTGCTCTCCAGCTCGTATCCCTCCTGATGCCTGAACTGCTCCTGAAGCTCACTGTAGCGCTTCATGTCCCCCTCGTCCGCATCCTCACTCATCGCCTGCTCCAGCGCCGCCATCTCCTTCTCCATCTCCAGAACCTCCCGCCGCGCCGATAATACCTCCTCCAGCAACCCGCGATTCAGAAAGTCCTGCGGAATCTCCTGCCGCAGATAACCGAGACTCACCGCCCTCGGCAGCATCAGCTCCCCGTCAAAAAGTGTCTGCTCCCCCGACAGTATGTTCAGAAGCGTGCTCTTCCCGCTACCGTTCGGACCCGTCAAAGCCATCACCGTCCCCGGATGTATCGTCAGATCCAGTCCCCGGAACAACTCCCGACTGCCGAAATTCAGATCTATGTTCTTCAAATGTATCAAAACAGCCTCAACTCCCTTCTACCAGCGCCAAATTTAATCAAAGTTCATCCGAAATCACAGCACAGACCCCCCCTCAGCCTCAACCTCAACCTCAACCTCANCCTCAGCCTCAACCTCAACCTCAGCCTCAACCTTAATCCCTGTCATTCCCGCCGTAAATCCCGTACATTCTGGCATGAAAACACTACAAACAAACGATCCGGAGCTGCAGAAGCTCATAATGGACTACTTCAAGGCCCACAGCGGCCTGAGAGTCAAAGGAAAACGCCTGCGAAGCCTCATGAATATCAGCCAGGGCAATTATCCCGCCCTTCGCGATACCCTGAAAAATCTCCATAGCAGCGGAGAACTTAAACGCTATCCCGGCAGCCTCTACGGCCTGCCCACCGGCCAGGACGACTTCATCATCGGCGTGCTGAAGGTGCCTTCCCGTGGAGCCCCCTATATCCTCAATGAATCCGGCGAACGCCTTTCCCTCGACGAAAAGGAACTGCGGGGCGCCATCCACGATGATACCGTTGCCGTTACTCTCTATCCCCAGCAGAGGGAAGGGATGCCCGATGCCCGCGTCAGAAAGATCCTCAAACGCGGTCGCAACCGCCTCCTCGCCACCTATCAGCGGGTGGAGGATACCGACTGGGCCTTCCCCGAACTCGAACAGATCAAACGCGATGTGATCCTCAGCGACCTGGGCGGCTTTCAGCCCCGGAACGGTGATGTCATCGAAGTCGAGATGATCAGCTGGAATGATGAAGGCGACACACCGGAAGGACGTATCCGCCGCCTCATCGGCAGCCGCGACACTGTCGAATACGATGCCCTGCTCATTGCAGACCGCATCCATATTCCCATAGAATTCAGCCCCGATGCCCTCGCCGACGCCCGTGCTGCCACCGTGGACAAAGGCCCCAAACGCGAGGATCTCCGGGATCTGGAGGTCCTGACGATTGACCCCGTGGACGCCAAGGATTTTGACGATGCCGTGAGTCTCAGGGAGTTGAGACCCGGGCAGTGGGAACTGGGTGTGCATATCGCCGATGTGGCCGCCTACGTGCGCAAGGACAGCAGCCTGGACAAAGAAGCCCTGGACAGAGGTACTTCCGTCTATTTCACCCGGCAGGTCATTCCCATGCTCCCCGAGAATCTCAGCAACGACCTCTGCTCCCTTCCGTCCCGATGAAGACCGATATACTATGTCCATCCTCTTTGTTCTCAATGACCGGGCCGAAGTGCAGAGCTACCGTATCTGTGAGACCCTCATCCGCAGCAAGCGCCGCTTCAGCTACGAAGAGGTGCAGCAGATCCTCGACAGCGGCAAAGGCGAACACCTGGACACTCTGCAGCAGATGAAACGGCTCTCCGATCTGATCAGCCGGGAGCGCCATGAAAGCGGAAGTATTGATTTTGATCTGCCCGAACCCAAATACGAGCTGGACGATGTAGGCCACCCTACCTCTATTTTTCATAAGGAANGGCTGGACAGCCACCGCATTATTGAGGAATTTATGCTCCTCGCCAACCGCTATGTGACAGAGTTCGTACTGGCACATAANGACGGAAAGACACCCTTTATCTACCGTGTCCACGAGGAACCCAAGGCCGAGGATATCCGACGTCTTTTCAGTCTGCTCAAAACGGTCGGCATCAAAATGACAGCCCCTAAGGGAAGCATCAAACCCAAAACGATACAGAATGCCCTCGTGACAATAAAGGATCATCCGGCGGAGAAGTTTATCGAGAAGATCACTCTCCGGAGCATGATGAAAGCCCGCTACAGCCAGGTGAACAAGGGACACTTCGGTCTCGCCTTTGCCCGCTATACCCACTTCACTTCCCCTATCCGCCGCTATCCGGATATGATCGTGCACCGCATCCTGAAGGAGATCCTCAGAGAACAGAAACTCAGCTACAGCGATGCCGCTCTGGAGATCATCACCCGCCGCAGCAGCGATACCGAGGTCCGGGCTGTCGAAGCGGAACGGGAATACCACCGCCGCAAACAGTTCAAGTTCATGGAGGACAAGGTGGGCCGGACCTTTCATGCCCACATCAGCGGTGTCATTCAGTTCGGCGTCTTCGTGGAGCTGCAGGATATTTTCGTCGAAGGCTTCATCCATCGCCGGGACCTCCCCGGAGGCGATTACTGGGAATACGACAGGGAAAAGTTCCAGATCCGCGGCAAAGGCAGCGGCAGGGTTCTCAAACTCGGAGATCCCATGATCGTGAGGCTGCAGAAGGTCAGCCTCGAAAAGGGTTTCATCGATTTTGTACCGGGACGCCAGCAGGATATCGGTCAGGATCCTGCACCGCTGAATGAACAATCTGACGAAAAACAAAGTTCAGATACTAAAGACAGATCAGGCAGAAGAAAAAAAGCCGGTCCCCCTAAGAACCGGCGCAGTAAATGATCCTCTGTCAGGCAGCTCAGTATGCCGCTGCCTATGCAACTCTATTTGACCAACAGGTCCTCAACCCGGGTCGGCAGGTGTTTCCTGACCCAGGCTTCGTAATCACCGTCGTAAGCAGCTCGGTTCTGAAGCTCTCCAATACGCTCCTCCAGACTCGTCTGTTCTGAATCTGTCAGCCCCTCGCTCGAGCTGATGCCCTCGATAATCTGACCTAAACGCCCCAGTGCCGTCTCTTTTCTCGCATCCAGGATCTCCTGATAATCCTCAGCCGCCATACTCAGGTACTGATCAACAATGCTCTCACTGACCCGCCGACTGTGAACCCTGCTCTCATTGATATTTCCGCGGCCTGTCACCGCATTGCCCAGAGCGTAGACCGATTTAAAACCCTTGACCTTTCCGCTCTCCACATCTGTCACAGCATACATCTCGCCCTTCATCGGGATACCGGGAATAAGCTCAGGTATGGAACCGATCGAAGAGATCAGCAGCGGACAGTCATAGTCCTCCGTCACATGCTCTTCTCCCTCCCGGCTGCTTTTCAGCGTGATGCCGCTGATGCGGTCGTTCTCAACCCGGAAATCTGACACAACCCGTTCATTGATGACCTTGAAACCGTATTTTTCAGTCACCTTTGTCAGCATTTTCGCCCGGACCATTCCCGCTTTCTCCAGCATCTCCGGACTCGCATCCGCAGGTATCGGCGTAAGCGGCATTTCCTCCAGCGGCAGTTTGACGATCAGGGTCGCACCGCTGACACCCAGTGTCTCCAGGCTCGTCCCCATATTCTCCAGGTATGGCACTATCCCCTCATGTTCCAGGGTCAGTGCGTCCACCGCCAGTTTATGCTTCTGCATGAGCGCATTCTGAACGATCTTTATCATCGCGATCTTGCTCATGTCAATACTGGCCAGTCCACCACCCACAATAAAGGCCCCATCCGGGATCTCGTACTGTACTCCATTGTAATTGGAATCATGACAGCGGTTGAACCACTGAACCAGCGGATTCTGATAAACCAGACCTTTGTTCACATATTTATCGATCCCGGGAACCGGCAGCGGTCTGTCGCCCCAGGCCCCGGTGGCCAGCAGCACAGCACTGAATCCCCAGTCGTTCTCAAGCTCTGAGATCTGCACATCCCGGCCCAGCTTGGTACCCGGAACATAATGCACCAGCGGATTGTTCAGCTTCGAATCTATCTCCCCGATCTGCTTGTCCCGCAGTTTATAATGCCACTTCGGCAGGCCGTTCTCAATCTTCCCGTAAGGCAGTTCGTTCTGCTCAAAAACCACTACACCGATCTCACGCTGCGTCAGCTGCGCCGCCGCCTCCGAACCGGCCACCGCTCCGCCAACTATGGCAACATAATGTTCCTGCTTCATTTCTTCCCTTTCAAATATTTATTCCACACGCTTTAATATATGAAAATTACGGGGAAATTTAAGCTTCAATTTATGCCGAAACTCACCTGAAAATGCAAATAAGGAACGCTTACAAATGCTGTTGAGACAAGGTCTCTATTCTCAGACTCAATTCGCTCAGTCCCGCCTGCGTGCTCAGGTCCGCCGTAAAACTCCGGTCCACGTGCCGCAGCATGTTGAGACTGCTCTCATAGTCCTGAAGTATGAAGAAACTCGTGGCCAGAGCAATGAAAACATCAGCATAGTCCAGCTGCCGGTCATAGTCGAAGACCCACAGGCTGTCAGTCTCAAGGAATCCCTGCGCCAGAACCGCCGCACTGTCCGCCCGGCCCAGAGCATTCGCTGTGAAGATCCGTCCCGCCAGAAGATCTGCAAAATAATCCGTCGTGTCACCGATGCTCAGCCCGTAGCTGAAAGCGTCAAAGGCCGCTTCCATACTGTCCAGAAAACCCAGGCTCCAGCCCAGACCGTTGAAGCCGTCCACATAGCCGCTGTCCGTAGCCGTTGCCTCCCGAAACCAGCGCCGGGCCGTCTCGTAACTTCCGTCGTCAAAAAAGGTCCAGCCGTACTCCGAATAATCCATACCCGTCGGAACATAGGCCTTGCGGCAATTGCTGAAAGAGACAATAATCAGTATAATAATCGGTAGGATTTTCAGTAGTCTCAACTTCATCGCAGCAACGCCATCTTCTGAGTTTTAATGTATCCCATCTCCGTCACAATGCGCGCGAAATACACGCCGGACGCAACCTGCTGTCCATAACGGTTCACCCCGGTCCAGATGAATTCGTGCTCCCCCACTTCCAGATAGCGGCTGCCGATGCTCGCCACTTCCTGCCCNCGGATATTGTATATCTTCACCGTCACACGCTGCGGACCGTCGAAAAAGCCTAAACTGAATGGAATCCGGGTCACAGGGTTGAAGGGATTGGGATAGTTGCTGCCGAGACGGGTTTCCTCAGCAACGAAAAGGGTCTGTTCTCCTGTCCTGAAAAGCCCCATCTCCTGAGTCCAGGCCAGGATATATCCATCTTTCTGCATGGACGGCAGCTCTCTCGCAGTCCCGTCCGGAAGCACATGGTAGATCGCCTTTCCGCTGAGCTCACTTCGCAGGCGGATCAACGCCGGCTTTTCAAAGCGTTCCCCGCTGCGGCCCAGCTGATATGACGCCAGTCCCCGCAGATCCTTCCTGAACAGGGTACTGTCTGTCAGCAGAAGCTGACCGCTTTTCTTCAGACTCCCGCTCTCACCGCTCACATGAAAGACCGAATCCGCACTCATGCCGCTCCAGATCTGCCCCGCCTTGCCCAGAACCAGACTCAGACTGCGGTTGAGAACCTTCTGCCCCGCAAAACTCTCTGTCGTCACCACAATTGTATGCATCCCCGCAATCATGGATCCGCTGCGGGCCGAATAGGTGAAGGAATCGGTCTGCGTTACAGCGATCACCTCATTGTCCAGTTTGAATTCCAGACTGTCGATCATGCCCACACTGTCATTGAGAATAAATTCAAAATATGAATCAAAGGCTGCATTCTGCACCGCCGCCAGGGTCAGTTCGCCAGAGGTGGCCGTATAAATACTGAAATAGAGGGTCAGGGTATCCCGCCCTGTATCAAGGGTGTTGCTGATAATGGTCAGACTGTCCAGAGTCCGGTGCAGTGGGAGATCGTCGCTCACCACCGTAAAGATCAGAGAATCCTCAGCTCCGTGTCCCGTCACCCCGCTGCTGTCCCGGGCCGAGATATAGCTCGGCAGATCCTCCAGCCGCCAGATCAGATTCCGGAAGCCCGTATTCAGGAAGCGCATCCTCACCCGTTCGTCCACACCTTTAACCAGCAGGGTCTTCACCGTATCGTCTCCGGCATCTACCGATGAAAGAAGCATATGCGGTGCCGTCAGGCGAAAAGCCAGGGTATCCGAACTGGCGACCGTAAATTCCGTATCCGCCGCCGTCACGGCCCAATTGAATTCGATATATGTTCCCGTCAGTGTGTCCACCGGGAAGTTCAGAGTCTGGAAATTCACGGTCAGGCTCGTATCCGTCCCGGCACTGAGGGTTGTATCCAGACTGTCCGTAAAGAAATGCACCGCAAAGAGGTGCTGCGTATCATCCACATCCACCGGATCCCGCCAGAAGATCTTCAGAGAATCGGAATCCGCCGAGATCCGAGTCCGCTCTCCCGCACCGGGATCCACAAGAGCAAAAGGTTCCGGCGCATCGTTCACAGGGATCACCGTCAGCCGAACCCGCAGCGTATCCCGGGCACCGTGGCTGTCCTCTACGATTACCTGATAGAGCGTGTCTCCCGTATCCTCGTTCCCCGGTCTCCAGCGCACTAGCGCAGAAGTGTCCGTTACTTCTGTGAAGGTCATCCCCGCCGGTCCCAGATCCAGTATATATGTCAGACTGTCATCACTGATCGTGCCTTTGTCAACATCCGATGCAAGCAGTGTCCGGGTGTACAGCGAATCCTCCACCACCAGTCCGATACTGCCCCGGGTGGTGAATTCAGGTGCCGTGTTCACAACAAACTGAAAGGTATCAATGGCCGCAACAACCTGTTCATTCCAGGCAGAGTCCACCGTCACAGCCTCAATAATGTAATTTTCACGGTTCTCCATCGCCGAAGCCGGGAAGGGAAATTTGAAATCGTAGTAATAGTTGGTTTCAGGCGGAATATCCACAAAGGTCCACAGAGGCTTGCCAACCGTCAGGGCCGTGCTGTCCTCGATCCACACATCCCCTTCCCAGAAATAGCCGTCACTCTGCCGCCGAATGATCAGTTTCAGACTGCGGATATTGCTGCCGTTGTCGTAGATACTGCCCCAGAGGCTGTCCTCAATACTTCCGCTCCACTCTGTATCAAAATAATAGGGGTCATATTCCAGATAACTTTCAGGTAGAAAGAAATCGCTAAGGACACCGTCGCTGATGGCGGGATCCGAGACATTTCCGGCCAGATCTGTGGCCCGTACCCTGAAATTGAACTCACTGTTATGGAAGACACTCCATTCCTGATATGCAGTATCCACCAGACCTGCGTCAAGCCATCCGCTGCTGCCGTTCCCTACGTCCGTCATATTGTATTCATAATTGGCGATACCGGTCTCTGCATCACTGAAACCGCTCCAGGTGGCCAGCAGACTGTCATCCTCGCTGATGAAATCCACATCTGTGCTGCCCCAGCCGTCGATGACAGATCCTGCCGTCGGAGCGATCCTGTCCAGTGTGAGGGTATCCTCCGCTATGGCACTTGTGGTCTTATTGCCGGCCAGATCCCAGAGTTCGGCCCAGGTCACGAACTGCATGCCTTCGAAGGCATCCCCTTTAGAGAAAAGATCCGCGATCATCACCGAATCTTCGATCACCTGCACACTCGTCAGCAGATTGGCCACGGTCAGGGTATCCCCCATGACATAGCCCGTGCTGCCGCCCACCGGCCGCATCTTGAAAAGAAGTTTTCCGTTCAGCAGACTGTTGTCCGTGTCATCCATCGGGCAGAAGATATCCACCCGGTCCGTGCTGGAATTATAATATCTGCCTGTGGACTCAGTTCCATAAGGGTTGATATCCGCAACACTGAAGGCCGCCGGTGCCGTATTGTCCACGTACACCAGTTCATCGGTGCCTGCTGCAATAACAGCGGCATTCCCTGCAGGATCCGCTGCAGTCACTGAAATGTTGATGTATCCGTCATTCCCTGAAGGGATGCTGGTGCTGAGCTGCCACTGCGGCAGCCCCTGGTAGTCCTGCAGGACCATCACCGCCCCCCGGAGTGTGTCCGTCCCGGCATAATTGATATCGATGCTCGGAGCCGGAGTGGATTTCAGGGTCTCACTGGAGAACAGGACGATCAGGAGTTCCTCGCCTTCTTTCACCAGCCAGCTACTGTTCGAAACATCATCATCATAGGCAAGGGTCACTTCCGGAGGGGTCTTGTCAAAACCCACATTGGAGGCATCCAGAACCGTGTCGATGGTGCCGGTATTGCCTGCCAGGTCAGTCAGACTGACATAGAATTCTATGGAATCCGTCTCGGAATCGGCCGCATCCATCACATACCATGCCTGATAGATGGGATGGCTGTTCACCAGGGTCGGTGTACTGTTGGCCAGACCCACGATGGGAGGACTGAGCAGGCTTTCGTTAACCCGAAAATCCAGAAACACTGTGTCGCCTACCCGCGCCCAGATCGGATCATCACCGCTGCTCCTGAGAGAACTGGAGGTGATGCGCACGCCTGTCTTGTCAAACTGTACAGTGGACGCGTCATCTGTCCCGGTCACCCGAGTTCCGGCGTTTCCGGCCTGATCGGCAAAATCGATGCTGAAGGGGATGGGGTTGTTCTGATCCGAGTCGGAATTCTGAAGGGTCAGAGTGGCTGTATAATCCAGAGTGTTCTGCACCGGTGTCACAGCTCGACCCAGAATGGTCACCGTCGGCAGGGCTCCCAGGGTCTCAGTTGCCCGGAAGCTCAGGATCACCTGATTGCCCACCCGGGCGCGGGTTGTGTCCGCATTGTTGCTCTCAATATGCACAAGGGTCAGACTGGGTGTCGTATTGTCAATCGCTACCGGACTGCCGCTTGTATAGCCGGTCACCGCTGTACCGCTGTTCCCGGCAAGATCAGTATATGTGATAGATACGGATACCGCAGAAGTGTCACTGTCTCCCGCCTGCACGGTATAGCTGGAAGTATAATTCAGTCCGACATTCGACACCGGCACTACATTGCCGGAGATCTGAACCACCGGATCGCTTTTCAGCGTCTCGTTGGCTGAAAATGTCAGGGTGATGACATTGCCGGCCCTGGCAAGCGTTGTCACCGCGTTATTGCTGACCACTGCAACAGCAGAGACCTGAGGCGCTGTCTTGTCAAATTCCACCGAGGATCCGTCGCTCGTGGCCGTGACCGCGATTCCACTGTTGCCGGACAGATCCCGGAAACTGATATTCAGATTCACTGCATCATCATCGCTGTCCGTGACCTGCATGGTGTATGTGGCCCGGTAACTGTTGCCGCCCAGCGGGATGACCGTCGCTGTCCGGCCCGCAATCTGCACCGTCGGGTTCGCAGCAAGGGTTTCGCTGGACGTCAGATTCACCGTGATCACATCTCCCGTTTTCGCAAGGGTGGGGTCTGCATTGTTGCTGGCCATGCTTACAGTTGTGAGAGTTGGCAGCGTCTTGTCAAAAATGACCGAAGAACCATCGCTTGTCGTCGTGCGCGCTGCCGCTGCAGGATTACCGGCCGAATCTGTAAAGGTGATGCTGAAGGTCAGAGGACTGGCATTGGCATCGGCTGCCTGCATGGTATAGGTGGCAGAATAGCTGTTTCCGCCCCCTGCCGTCACCGCAGCTGTATTTCCTCCGATCGTGACGGCCGGATTCGCGATCAGGGCCTCCGCTGCTGTGATCTCTATCAGGATCTCATCGTTCGTTTTCGCCCTTGTGCTGTCGTCATTGCTGCTCTCAATATGGACCCGGCTCAGGGTCGGAGCCGTCCTGTCAAATTTCACCCGGCTGCCGTCGGTGCTGGCTGTCACGGCCGTCCCGGCATTGCCGGCCCTGTCGGTAAACGCAATGCTGAAAGTCAGGGGGTTGGCGTCTGTATCCGCCGCCTGCATAACATAGGCGGCCGCGTAGGTATTGGAGCCCAGAGACGTGACGGTCGCAGTCCGTGCGCCCCCATAGGTCACTGTCGGCGCACTTTTCAGGGTCTCATTGGCCGTCAGGGTCACTGTCACTGTATCTCCCACCCTGGCCAGGTGACTTGCATTCACATTGTTGCTCTCAATGCTCACTGCCGTCAGCTGAGGAGCTGTTTTATCGAAACTCACCGAACTGCTATTGGTGATATTACTGTTGTCATAGGTCAGGGACCCATTCCCGGTCTCATCGGTCAGTACGACCGTCACAGCAATGGCGGAACTCTCTGTATCCGTGACCCGCATGGTATATTCACCGCTGTAGCTGTTGGAACCCAGATCCGTCACGGTGGCCGCGTTTCCGGCAATGGTGATCACAGGCAGACTGCCAAGGGCCTCATTGGATGTCAGGGTCAGAGTGATCTTATCCCCAGCCATGGAAATGCTTGTAATGTCATTATCGGATACAATGCCCATGGAGGATATGCCCGGCGCGGTCTTATCAAAGGTGATCGTACTGCCGTCATCCGTGGCCGTCTCAGGTGTTCCGGCATTTCCGGCTGCATCCGTATAAGAAATTGAAAAGCTGAGTACGCCGTCTGTGTCCGTGGCCTTCATCGTGTAGGTGGCGGTGTAATTCAGACCGGTATTCGTCACCGCCATGGCCTGCCCGCCCAGCGTCACAGCAGGTGTTCCCCTGAGCGTTTCTGAAGCTGTGAAGGTCAGGGTCACCACATCTCCGATCTTCGCATGATCTGTGTCAGCATTGTTGGACACGATGGCGATGCTGCTCAGAGTAGGGGCCGTCTTGTCAAAGGCCACCGAAGAGCTGTTGGTCACGTCCGCCTGCGTTTCCCGCACACCGGTATTTCCCGCCCGGTCCACAAAATCCACTGTAAAGGGCACCGGATCCACATCCGTATCCCCCGCCACCGTCGGATAACTTGCCAGATAGTTCCTGTTGCCCAGATCCGTCACCGTCGCCGTCTTCCCCATGATGGTGGACCTTGGCAGGGCTCCCAATACCTCACTGGATGTAAAACTCACTCTGATCGTGTCCAGTGCCTTGGCTTTGGCTGTATTGATATTGGTGCTGGCTATCGTCAGGGTGCTCAGAGTGGGTTTCGTACGGTCGAAGCTCACTGAACTGCCATCTGTTACAGATGTTACCTGTGTGCCGGCATTCCCAGGGATATCCCTGAAATCCAGAGTAAAACTGACAGAACTCACTTCTGTATCTGTCCCCTGCATGATATAGCCTGCCCGGTAGGCATTCCCTCCGGCGGAGACCACGGTGGCCGACTGACCTGCGATCGTGGCCGTCGGCAGAGCACCCAGGGTCTCATTGGCAGTGAAACTCACGATCACTGAATCCCCGGTGGAGGCGAAAGATGTATTGGAATGATTGGAGGCGATACTGACGGAACTCAGTTGGGGGGGGCTCTTGTCGAAGATCACCGAACCGCTGCCGCTGCTGACTGTGACCCCGTCATTACCTGCCGCATCGGTGAATACAATGCTGTAACTCACCGGTGAGGCGTTGGCATCTGTTGCCTGTGTCGTGTACACCGCCGTGTAGTTCAAACCCGTCTTCGTGACGGTCGCCGTCTGCCCGTGGATCGTCACCGTCGGATCTGATGCCAGGACCTCGGAGGCCGTAAAGGTCAGACGGATCTCGTCCCCAACCTTCGCATAAGCGGTGTTGCTGCTGTTATTGCTCCGGATCTGCACCGAGCTCAATGTTGGCAGAGTATTGTCAATATCTACAGAGCTCCCGTCCCCTGTGGCCGTCACAGCGGTGCCGGGATTTCCGGCCGCATCTGAGAAGGCGATGGAAAAACTTAAGGGACTGGCCGTGGTTTCGCTGCCCTGTATCTGGTAGGTGGCCGTATAATTGAGACCGCTTCGGCTCACTGCCGCAGTCTGCCCGGCGATGGTCACCACGGGATTTCCGCTCAGCGTCTCACTCGCTGTGAATGTGAGGGTCACAACATCCCCGGATACAGCCACTGTATTATCACTGTTGTCCGAAGTGATACTCACCGAACTCAGGGTCGGAGCATCCCTGTCAAAAGCCACCGAACTGCCGTCTGTCACCGCCGTCTTTGCCGCAGCAGTATTGCCGGTCTGGTCCTTGACCGGAATCGAAAAGGTCACAGGATTCACACTGGCATCGGATGTGGTGGTCGGGTAGCTGGCTGTATAGTTCAGCCCGTTGTTTGACAGTGTCGCTGTTCGCCCCAGGAGGGTCACGATTGTCCCCGCATGCAGAGCTTCCGAAGCCGTAAAGCTCAGAGTGATGGTGTCCTCCGCTTTGGCCAGACTGCTGCTGTTGGCATTATTGGACTGAATGCTGATACTGCTAATGGTGGGAGCTGTCCTGTCAAAGATCACGGAATTGACTGCCGACACCTGAGTCACCTGCGTGCCCGCATTGCCCGTGGAGTCAGTGAAATTGATTGTAAAAGGCACCGTTCCTTCAGCATCCCCGACCTGCATGACCTGGGTCGCAGTATAATTCAGACCCACATTGGACACCGAGCCCGCCGCCCGGCCTGCGATGGTCACCGTCGGTGCTGTGATCAGTCCCTCACTGGCTGTAAAACTTAAGGTCAGCGTATTTCCTGTAGTGGCCTTGCCCGTCGAATCATTATTGGATACAATGCTCACCGAACTCAGGGTCGGGACCCTCCTGTCAAAGATGACATTGGCTCCCGTAAGGTCGGAGGCACTCACGGCTGTGCCGGCATTTCCCGCTGCATCACTGTAGCTGGCGGCGATGGTGACGGCCCCCTCGGTGTTTCCGACGGACAGCGTCCGTTCCGCTGAATAATTCAGCCCGCCGCTGCTGCTCACGGTGGCCGCTCCCCCGGCAAGTGTCACTGTCGGAGTCTGCTTCAGGCGCTCGCTGGCCGTAAATGTCAGGGTGACTTTATCTCCTACCTTGGCTTTCTTTGTATTCGCATTATTGCTGACGATCACCAGATTGCTGAGGGTCGGAGCCGTCACATCATAACGGACTGCAGAACCGTCCGTCGTCGCTGACACCGCCGTCCCCGCATTACCGCATTCATCTGTAAAGGCAATACTGAAGGGAACAGCCGCCAGACTGCTGCCGCCGCTCAGGGTATAGGTTGCGGAGTAGCTGTTTCCACCGCTGGATGTCACCGTGGCTGACTGCGAATTCACCGTCACCGTCGGAGCCGTACGCAGTGCTTCATTCGCCGTGAGNGTGACAGTGATGACATTGCCCGACACAGCCAGACTGTCCACCGCATTGTTACTGCNGATACTCACCGCCGACAGCTGCGGAGCCGTTTTGTCAAATGTTACCGAAGTATTCACCCCCGANCTGGCCTGCGTCACCTGCGTCGCAGCATTNCCCGCCAGATCCGTCGCATTAATGGTGAAAGGCAGAGGATCCGCATCTGCATCCCCGCTCACCAGCGTATAAGAGGCCGAATGATCATTGCCCGTCGTTGAGGGTGTCACCGATTTCCCGTGTATTGTCACCACCGGAGAGCCGGACCCTCCCAGACTCTCATTCGTCGAAAAGGTCAGAGTCACCTGTGTCCCCACCTTCGCCTTGCTCGTGTCCGTCTGGTTCGACTTGATCACCACATTGGAAATACTGGGACCCTCCGTGTCAATCGTGAGTTCATTCGAAGATCCGTCCAGCCTGCTGTTGCCCAGAGCGTCACTCACCGTCAGTGCCACATTGTAGCTTCCGTCCGCCAGACTCGTGATCACATTGTCTGCAAAAGACCAGGTGTAGGGTGAAGAGGAGCCGCCCACTGTAAAATTGCTCTGATTGTTGTAGGTCACCCCGTTGATGACCATGGAAAAGGTCACATTGCTGTCATCCACCGTCCCGCTCAGCGAGGGTGTGCTGTCATTAGTGCGCTTGCTCGTCACCGTCGATGTCGGGGCCGTCGTATCCCCGTACTGAGTCAGTACAAAATTCGCCGGAGCCGTCACATTGCCGTCGGTCCGCACCACAAGAGTCGCCGTCCGCGTGCTGGCACTGCTGCTGTTGGCCGTGAAGGTCACCGTGATGCTCACGATCCCCGTGGAATCCGTCGTAGAAATATTCGTGATCCAGGTATCNGCAGGATCTTTCGTGATGGTCCAGTCATTGGTGCTGCTCACCAGAAAGGTCGTGCTCGTCGCCGTATAGGCCACCGCCGCATTGTCCGGACTCAGCACCAGCGTCGCCGCCGACAGGGCAGACACAGATAATAAAGCTGTCACTAAGAGACGTTTAAACATGTTCCCGATCGCAGCCCGCTGCTTTACTTAATGGTCAAGGCGATAAAACCCGGCGTGAATGCCACATCAAACCATGTCACCGGATCCCCGCCCAGCATGCTCTGCGCCCAGGTCAGCCGGAAATCCGCGCTCAGCACCAGACGGTCCCAGAAGACGAATTCATAACCCTGCTGAGCAAAGGCCCCCGGACTGTCGCCCACCAGCCCCGCTCCCACCGTGAGCTTACCCGGAAACAGAGGACGCGAAGCCGTCGCAAACAGACTCATCCCCTCATAGATTCCGCCCACCGGCAAGGCATTCTCAAACTTGTAATTGCTGATGCTGAATCCCGGCACCACACCCAGCAGAAGCAAGGGGAACTCCACACTGAAACGCCCGTCCACATAGGAATTCCAGGTCATCAGGTCCGTGCTCACATAAGCCGGCGATGACAGCGAAATGCTCAGGCTCAACTGCCGCGGGATCAGCTGCCTCTCCAGCATGTTGATCACCACATCCCCCTCTTCCGCCGCCGCATCCGTCACCGCGTCCTCCTCAAACAGAGAATCAAAATCCTCCTCGGCCGGAGCCTCATCCGTGATCTCCTCACCGAAATTGAAGAGTTCCTCAAAATTCACTTCCTCCTCCTGGGCCGAAAGAGGCATCATACTCATCATCACACTTAAAATGATGACCGACAGGGATTTTATTCTGACTCTGTCCATCCGCTCCCTCCCTGTGACTGATCCCTTCGAAATATGCGGTATCACTGCAGGCATAATCTTCCTAAGTTCTCTTTTTCTCAAGGCAATATACATATCATTTAAAGTAATTACAATAGACACATGACACAAATCACACAGGGCGCTTTCAGGTCAGTCAATTATCCGCAGTCCGCAGCATAACTAATTCCGGAATTCCCAGCTGATCCTCAGTTCAAAATGCCGTACTCTCGGAGCCGCATTCACCGCCGCATAGCTCCCCCGCCCCAGAATATTCCGCATATCGTACTCCAGCTGCAGGTCCCCCACCCGCCCGCGCACATTCAGGTGCAGGTAGCTGTCCCAGACCGTCACCGGCACCGCTTCGTAGATCAGCAGATTCTGCAGATGCGCCGCCGAGAACCAGTGACTGTCCGCCGAGTAGCGCAGCACCGTCTGCAGACCCGGCCTCAGCGTCAGATCCAGATTTCCGTCGAAAAAACGCCCCCCGGCACTGTAGGCAAAGACCATGTCCAGCAGCTCCGGATCATAATCCATGTCAAAATAACTCCGGCTCAGCCAGGCATGCCCCTCCCAATGCACCCGACCCGGCCCCGCCGCCCGCTCCAGCCACCAGTCCGCCGACCCACGCAGCCCCTTATCCTCCGCCTCATATCGCAATCCCCCGGCCTGAGCACTGTAAAAGGTCGCCCACAGCTCACCCGTCGTATAGCTCAGCTCAGCCTGCGCACGCCCCTCAAAACCCAGAAAAACCCCCTTCACCGCCCCGCCGCCGTAAAGCACCTGACGTATCCCCGCCCCCGCATGCGCCACTGAAAAAAGGTCCCGCCTCGGAAAAAGCGGCTTCAAACCCACAGCCCAGTCAAAAAACCCGTCCTCAAAATCCCCCGCAGCCTCCACCCGGTAGAATAACTGTCCTCCCTCCGTACCCGCACCCGTCCGCAGCGACCCGTAACCGGCCAGCATCTCCAGCCGCGGCGCTCTCTCTGCTGTGCTGTCAAGATCCCAGATCCTCTCCCCGTACTGAAGCTCCGTCCAGATCGCATCCCTGTTCAGCCTCAGTGATGTCCGGTAGCCCGGAACCCGCAGCAGCCCGTTGACTCCTGCACCCACGTCCCCGCGCTCCAGAACCAGAAGCCCCGCCTCACCCGAAAATTCACCCCGCAGCACAGCCGCCTGAAAAGGTCTCTGCCACTCCGCCTTCCGCTGCCGGAATCTGTAACGGTGCAGCAGCGGCGTNTCTGTCGTGAGTATCTGATAATCCCCCTGACGGTCACTGTATTTTAATTCNGTCTCCCCGAACTGTCCGCTGAAGAGATAGTCGTGACGCTGAAATTTGTCATAGGCCGCATATTCCTCATTCTGCAGACCGAAATACAGGCCGCTGCCCGCAGGCATATACTCAGCCAGAACCCGCTTCGACAGAAAGTCCCCCTTGAAATAGACGGCCCGCGTCACACTGCTGTCCCCGGCCTCCGAGACCGGAATCTCCACCGGCAGCCAGTCCCGCGGCAAACCCGTCTGCTCCACCGTCCGCCCCGCATGAAAATCAAAGTACCGCGGATACTGACTCCATTCCGCTGCCCAGAGCAGCCCCGGCAGCAGTCCCGAAAAGACCCACAGCAGCCGCAGCAGCCCCGACAGCCCCAGCAGCCCCGACCGAGCCCCCTCTGACGGCGCCTGTCCGGGTTCCCGCCTTTTTCCGCTTTCATTCTGCATAAGTGAATTTACCAACTCTCAGGCCCGATAATAAGGAAAAATCTGACTCAGCCCCGCCGTTGAGACTGCTTAAAAAAATCTGCGCCGCCGCGACAGCTCTCAGGTCCGGCCCCGATCCTCCACATAGTCCAGGGTCCGGTGCATGATGATGAAAAAGATAAGCACATTGCTCAGAATATGCACAGCGTAAAAGGGAATGCCCGCCGCCAGACTCGCCAGGATCTGCCCCCGGTCGAAACCGCTGGCCAGTGGAAAACTGAGACTCGTCAGCAGGTCGTACCAGACGCTCATGAGCAGTCCCGTCAAACCCAGCAGCCAGGGAAAAACAGCACGCCCCTGAAGCGCCTTCAGAATAGGCCTCAGCAGACGGACGGCCGCTACCAGGCTCAGAAGAGCCAGCATCTGGGCGCCGAAAAGCCATGGATAGGCCAGAGAGGAACCCAGCGGATTGAGAACCGAAAACAGAAATTCGCCTGCCCCGACAATGAAAAGACTGCGTCTCAGCGGAAATAGCCAGGCACTCAGAAAGGTCATGAACGTGATGAACTCAATGTTTGGAACATACACAAACAGCATGCCCAGACCCAGAAAAAGGGCTGTAAATATCCCGCTCTCCGCTACCGCACGGTTTCCCGCATGCCGCCGCGCCTCTGCCTCCGCCTCGGGAAAACGCGCCCCGTCAGGCCCCCGCTGTGCCTTCATCCTCGCCTCATTTCCTGTACAGCGGTACGCCGAAGAGATTCCGCTGCGAAGTCCAGTCCCCCCGACTGCCCGGCCGGGGTCCGATCTCCGCCGAAAACATGTTCATCCGCGCGTCCAGCTCGTCAAAATAATGCACCAGCAGCGCCTCTGCGATCGCCGGCTTCTTCGGTGACTGATACTCGTATTTGCCCTGATGACTGAGTATGATATGCCCCAGCTTCATCCGCAAATCCTCCGGAAAATCCTCAATCCCGTCCATCACCCGGTTCACCATGTCCCAGCCAATCACAATATGCCCGATGAAATTCCCCTCGTCCGTGTAATGATTGTCCGGAAAACCGCTCAATTCCCGCAGTTTCCCGATATCATGCAGCAGTATACCCGCCGTCAGAAGATCCCGCTGTATTGTATATATGCCTTCCGCTCCCTCCGCCAGCTGCAGCATACTCTGTACATGGTGCAGATAACCGCCGATATAGGCATGGTGCAGGATCAGACTCGCCGGATGCGTCAGCAGCGCCTCCTTCTCCTCCCGGAAAATCTGACCGCAGAGCGCCTTCAGACTCTCATCCTCCATCTCCCCGATCCGCTCCAGCATGGCCTCATACATCTCCCCCGGATCCACCGGACTCACCGGAAGCAGCAGCGCCCAGGAAAAACCCCGCTCCCCATGCTGCTTTTCATTGACCGGCACCATCTTTTCTATACTCAACTGCAGTTCATCATTGAAACTCTGCACCCGACCCGTCACCGCCACCGGCAGCCCCGCCCGGAAACGCTCCGCCTGCCCCGGGTCCACCTGCCACCACTTCCCCCGTATAAAAGCACTGCTGTCCCTGAACATTAGATCCAGATAGGGCTTGGCGTCCCGCGTCTCCCTCAAACCCGCCTCCTGTATCAGAAGCCAGCTGTTCACCGTCTTCCCGTCAGCATACTCCGCAATCTGAACCGTCTTCTTTCCACTCATCCGCCTACACCTCCCCGGTACTTTGAGTCCCCCCGAATATAAAGCATTTCCATTCCCCCTGCCAATACTTGCAATCCCAAACCTTAAATCGAAATCCATCGCCAGTCACCAGTCGATAGTCACTAGTCACCAGTCGATAGTCGATAGTCGATAGTCGCCAGTCGATAGTCGCCAGTCACCAGTCGATAGTCACTAGTCGCCAGTCGATAGTCACTAGTCGCCAGTCGATAGTCGCCAGTCGATAGTCACCAGTCACTAGTCACCCGCCACCCGCCGATAATTATCCCCATTCGTCATTCTTATCCGTGCCCATCAGTGTACATCCGTGCCATCCGCGTCAGCGCCGTTATCCGCG